>ENA-ORXC01000484-ORXC01000484.1-marine-metagenome-genome-assembly--contig:-NODE-484-length-28374-cov-58.448846_pt1 | contig 28374 bp, 20 predicted proteins | sample MGYA00237865_ERZ511478 | MGnify/ENA metagenome assembly ERZ511478
TATTCTTTGTCAAAAGTGGCATCTTGATCTGTAGGGAGTGTTTTCCAGTAGGATACCGCTTTCGCGAAAGCGTCACCCTGCGGAGCAAATTTGCGTCCTTCTACATAATCAAAAGTGGTTTGATCTGGGGCAATCATACCGCCACGAGCACCCATCTCGATACTCATATTACAAACCGTCATACGGCCTTCCATACTCATCTCTTCAAAAACGTTACCCGCATACTCACAGAAGTAACCTGTACCAGCGTTTGTGCCAATTTTTGAGATGATATATAAAATCACATCCTTAGGAGAAACGTGTGGTGCAAGGGTTCCATTTACAGAAACGCGTAAGCTTTTAGGCTTGTTAAGTAACAAGCTCTGACTCGCAAATACTTGTCCCACCTGACTCGTCCCGATACCAAAGGCAATAGTGCCAAAGGCTCCGTGTGTTGAGGTGTGACTATCGCCACAAACCATTGTCATACCTGGTTGTGTGATGCCCAGTTCTGGTGCCATTACGTGTACAATACCATTGTACTTGTGACCTAGACCATAGAGGGTGATGTTGTGTTTCTCACAGTTTTCTGTGAGTTGTTGTAATTGCTTGCGAGACATCTCATCTCTAATAGGTAAATGCTGATCTTGAGTTGGGGTATTATGATCTGCCGTGGCAACTATTTGATCTGGACGCGCTACAGCAATGCCACGTTCCTCAAGCTCATTAAATGCCTGCGGACTGGTCACTTCGTGTATCAAGTGCTTGTCTATATATAAGATTTGGGGTCCGTTATCTACCGTGTCTACCACGTGTGCATCCCAGACTTTATCAAATAGTGTTTTTCCCATTGCTATGTATGCTCTCGTAAATTACGTGTGTAATTATGATTTTTTATAAGTTATGCTACGGCTCCAGCTTTGCACTGTATGTGTTGCATAATCATATGTATGTCGTTGTCTTTTACTTCCTTTTGTCTATCTGCCACATTAAGGAACTGCTCATAAGCAGCATCTAGTTGAAGTTTTGTTAGTTCGTATCCTACTTTTTTTGATCTGTAGGCAAGTGCTGCTCTACCGCTTCTTGCTGTAAGCACGATAGATGTCTCGTTTACTCCTACATCTTTAGGATTCATAATCTCGTAGGTCTCTCTATTTTTAATCATACCATCCTGATGGATTCCTGAGCTGTGTGCAAAGGCATTTGCGCCTACAATGGCCTTGTTAGGTTGTACGACCATTCCCATCTTATCGCTCACCATACGGCTCGTGTCAAAAAGGAGTTGGGTATTTATATCTGTATGAAGATTAAGTGTGGGGTGTTGTTTAAGAATCATTACTACTTCCTCTAGAGAGGTGTTACCAGCACGCTCACCTATACCGTTTATGGTACATTCTATCTGTCTTGCTCCGTTTATAACGCCTGCAATACTGTTTGCAGTGGCTAGACCAAGGTCATTGTGACAGTGGCAAGAGAGGGTTACGTTTTCTATACCCTTCACATTTTCACGTAAGTATTTAATTTTTGCTCCATACTCTTCAGGTAAACAATAACCCGTAGTATCTGGAATATTGAGAACGGTTGCCCCAGCTGCGATTACTTGCTCAAGCACCTTTGCAAGAAAAGCGTTATCTGTACGACCCGCATCTTCTGCATAGAACTCTACATCATCAACAAAATTTTTCGCGTAAGCGGTTGCTTTTACAGCGCGCTCTATAATCTGCTCAGGAGTGGCGTTAAATTTATACTTCATATGCGACTCACTAGTACCTATACCCGTGTGGATTCTAGGTCTAACGGCATATTTTAAAGCTTGTGCGGCAACCTCAATATCCTTCTCTACTGCGCGAGTGAGACCACATACGGTTGCGTTTTTTACGAGTTTTGAAATCTCCTCTACAGAACTAAAATCTCCAGGAGAGGAAATAGGAAAACCAGCTTCAATAACATCTACGCCTAAAACATCGAGACGCTCTGCTATAGAGAGCTTTTCTTTTTTGTCTAGTTTACAACCAGGTACCTGCTCTCCATCACGAAGAGTCGTATCAAAAATCTGAACTTTGTCGTTTTGCATAGCTTTCATTTCTACACGAATTTATACCTTGCTTATTCTTTGTGAATCTTTCAAATGGGAGGTCTTACGATATCAAGGTTAATTTTAGTCTAATCAAATAACTGTATTTCAATTAGTTATGAGAAAAATCATTACAACGCTTAATGATCATAATGACTCTTTATTTATTTTAATAAAGTCATTATCTAAGAGTGAAAAGCGACAGTTCAAGCTGTACGTAGGCCGACTAGTGGGAAATAGCGAGGCAAAATTTTTACAACTTTTTGAATTTTTAGACAAAGAGAAAACATACAATGAGGCTGCTATTTTAAAGTCTGGAATTGTTACCAAAACACAACTATCTAACCTCAAAGCGCATCTTTATAGACAACTTTTGATAAGCCTGCGGCTTACTCCTGCACATCAAAATATACGTGTGCAAATACGAGAGCAGCTAGACTTTGCAACCATACTATATCAAAAAGGGTTGTATAAGCAAAGCCTTAAAATTCTAGATAAAGCTAAAAGTATGGCACTAGAGAATGAGGAGAAAAATGTTGCCTACGAGATTGTAGAGCTAGAAAAAATCATAGAAACCCAGTATATCACTAGAAGTATAGCCACCCGTGCAGATGAGCTTGCTGTGCAGGCCAAAAGCCTGAGTGAACAAAACGTGATGGCGAGCAAGCTATCTAACTTGTCGCTGCAACTTTATAGCATTATGCTCAAGACGGGCTATGTAAAAAGTGATAAGGAAAAGCAAGAGCTCACAGATTACTTTGATGGGCACTTGCCTAATTATGATTACGACTTGCTCAATTTTAGAGAGAAGATGTGGTTATATAAAGCGCATCTCTGGTACAGTTTTCTTATTCAAGATTTTCTTTCTTGTTATAAATATGCAGATCGCTATGTACGCTTATTTGATGAGAATCCTTTAATGATAAAACAGAACCCAGTTTTTTATCTCAAAGGCATACATTATTTGCTAGAGTCATTATTTTACCTCAAACACGAGTCAAAATTTAGAGAAGCGCTAGAGAAGCTCACCACTGTAAAGGAGAATCCTAACTTCCCTAAAGGTGATAATCTGGATACACTCCTGTTTTTATATACGAGTAGTAACCGCTTTAATCATCGCTTTATGATAGGCGAGTTTAAAGATGGTGAAGATCTCGTTAAGGAGGTGCTCACTGGATTAAAATCACCCAAATACCGTATAGATGAGCATCACGTGATGATCTTTTATTACAAGATGGCGAGTCTATATTTTGGGGCGGGTGATAACATAAAATGTATCGAGTACTGCCAGAAAATCATAAATAACCACAGCCTTAAGAGCCGTGAAGACTTGATGTGCTTCTCACGTATTCTTAATCTCATCGCTCATTATGAAGCTGGCAAAGATTACCATCTTGAGTCATTGTTAAGAAGCACCTATAAGTTTCTTATTAAGATGGATGATATGCACGAGGTACAAAAGGAGATGATTAAATTTGTGCGCAACCTGGGAGATATCTATCCTCACGAACTTAAAGCCGAGTTTAAAAAACTTCACAGTACGCTCAAGCAATACGAAGACGATCCGTATGAGCGCAGAGCCTTCTTATATCTAGATGTGTTGTCTTGGCTAGAGAGTAAGATAGAAAACAGACCCGTTGCAGATGTGATTAAAGAAAAAGCACAAAAATTAATAAGGTAATCTTCTACTTTATCTTTTTACAACATACATACCCTAACACCATTTAATGTCAAATAACACCACCCGCCATATATTAGAAATTAACCTAGCAATGCTTTTTGTAAGTACCTCGGGAGTACTGGGTAGATACATCGATTTGCCTCCAGCCGTAACCATCGGTATACGCTCATTTCTCGCAATGTTACTACTGGGACTATTTGTAAAGTGGAAAGGGTTTTCTTTTACGCTTGCGCGAAAAGATATACTCGCAATTGCGCTATCTGGAGTTTTTATGGGGCTACACTGGATTACCTATTTCTACTCATTACAATTGTCTAACGTGGCGATAGGGATGCTGTCATTATTTACATATCCTGTGATGACAAGCTTACTCGAGCCTGTGTTTTTAAAAACACAGTTTTCAAAAATGCACTTACTACTAGGGGTACTTGTCTTGATAGGCATTTACTTTCTTGCGCCTTCTTTTGATACAGAAAACGACTACTTCCTTGCGATATTAATAGGTTTACTGTCGGCATTATGTTTTGCAATACGTAACCTCTTGGTAAAAACAAAAATAGGTTCTTACAACGGGTCTGTAGTGATGTGGTATCAAACGCTGGTGATAGCAATAATGCTTATACCGGCATATTTCATTTTTGATGCCGAAGGATTTGTAAAAGAGCTCCCTTATATAGGGATGCTTGCCCTTATAACTACTGCTTTGGGACACACGATGTTTCTCTTTAGTATTAAAAGGTTTTCTGTGACGGCTGCTAGTTTAATGGGAAGCGTACAACCTATTTACGGAATCATTCTTGGTATTATTTTTCTTAACGAAATACCTGGATGGCGTACCGTTTTAGGAGGTTCTCTTATTTTATTTAGTGTAGTGGTAGAGAGTTTAAGAGCGTCTCGAAATAAGTAGGAAATCCCTAATTACAGGCCTTCCACACAGCATCTCCTTCGGGAACTTGAGCTACAAAGGTCATTTCTTCCTTTTTTACAGGGTGGGTGAGGGTAAGCTTTCGCGAAAGCAAACTTATACTACCATCAGGATTACTGCGGTCAAAACCATATTTAAGATCTCCCTTTATAGGGCAACCTATGGCCGTAAGCTGGGCGCGTATCTGGTGATGTCTCCCAGTGTGTAGGTCTATCTCAAGAAGATAAAATGTTTTAAGCTTTTTAATCACTCTGTAATCTAGAATAGCCTTTTTACTGTCTGGCACCTCGTGTTTGTGAGCGTAGCTTTTGTTTTGTTTTGGGTTGCGTTTTAAAAAGTGTGTAAGCGTGCCACTCTCTGCCGGAGGCGGGTTTTTTACAAGTGCCCAGTATGTTTTTTTAGTCTGTCGCTCAGAAAACATCTTGTTAAGACGTGGTAACGCCTTGCTGGTACGGGCAAAAATAACAATGCCAGAAGTAGGTCTGTCTAGCCTGTGTACCACACCTAGATAAACCGCTCCTGGCTTATTATATTTTACGGCAATATATTTTTTTACAACTTCGCTCAGTGGCAAGTCTCCCGTTTTATCTCCCTGCACAATATCACCACTACGTTTATTAACCACGATAATGTGGTTATCTTCATATATAACGTTGAGGTTTTCTGGCGTGGAGTGCATTGTGGGTGGTTACCGCTTTCGCGAAAGCGTACTATTAATACTGCTCATCTTCATTAGGAAAGTCCTGTGATTTTACGTCTGCGCTGTACTTCTCAAAAGCAGAGGTCATCTCAGTATGCATATCTAGATAACGACGTAAAAATCGTGGGTTGAACTCGTGAGTCATACCCAGCATATCGTGTGTTACTAGTACTTGACCATCTACGCCACCACCAGCGCCTATACCTATAACAGGGATTGTTAAACTGTCTGCAACCTCCTTTGCAAGTTGTGCCGGTACTTTTTCAAGCACAAGGGCAAAACAACCTGCTTTTTGAAGCATAAGGGCATCTTCTTTAAGTTTTTGAGCTTCTTCTTCTTCCTTAGCTCGTACTGTATATGTACCAAATTTATAGATACTTTGTGGCGTAAGTCCTAGGTGACCCATTACCGGGATACCTGCGTTAAGGATACGCTTTATGCTTTCTTTTACTTCTTTACCGCCTTCAAGTTTTATAGAGTGACCTCCAGATTCTTTCATAATACGTATGGCAGATCTTAGTGCTTCTTTAGGGTCACTTTGATAACTACCAAAAGGTAGATCTACAACTACTAGCGCGCGGTTTGCCGCTCTTACAACAGAAGAGGCGTGGTAAATCATCTGGTCTAGAGTGATAGGTAATGTAGTCTCGTGACCAGCCATCACATTTGATGCACTATCACCTACAAGAATCACATCTATGCCTGCACCATCTACAATTTGAGCCATTGTATAATCATAGGCTGTGAGCATTGATATTTTCTCTCCTCGAGATTTCATCTCAGTAAGAGACTTTACGGTTACTCTTTTGTATTCTTTTTTGGCTGTAGACATTTGTTTATTTTTTCTGTTACAAAAGTAGTAAATTAGATACCTATGTGTTAAACATTATAGATGCGACTCAAATATCTTTTTATTCCTATGATTGCGGTATTCTTATTATTTGCCTTTGTAAAGGCAGATAAAGATTACTACAGGACTGCAAATCAAGATGTTTATAGTGAGAAAGTTGTAAAGGAGGTGGTGCAAACTTTTTTTGAAGGCTTTCATACGCAAGACTCAATTTTAATAAAAAAAGTAGTGCATCCAGATGTGATGATGCAATCTATAGGAAAGGGAGAGCTAGGCGAGGTACAACTGAGCAAGCAAGATTTCAGCGGATTTTTAAAGTCTATTTGTAGTATACCTGCGAGTACAACGTTTGAAGAGCGTATAGATAGCTATGAGATAAAAATGGATGGCAAGATGGCAAATGTCTGGACGCCATATTCATTTTACATAAATGGTAGTCTAAGTCATTGCGGGACTAATAGTTTCCAACTTTTTAAGCGCAACGGTGTCTGGAAGATATTTTATATAGTAGACACTCGTGATCGTGAGGGCTGTGGTGAGAAGCGAGGGTAGCGATAGAAGCTCTCTAATCTAGTTTATATATTAATCTAAAATCCATATTAAACTCAACACCGGTAGAGAATCCCTCATCACGTCGCGGATTTGTATCATTAAATAAAAAGTTGTCTTCAAAATCAAATCCTCTAAAACTAGGATTTTCGATATTACTATATCTGTTATCCTTAAAACGAACGCCTAGCCCAAAGTTTACACGGAGCATAAGTTTATTTGATAATCTAGTGTACTCTCCAAAGTTTACTAAAACCCCATTCTTTACACGTTGATAGTCTGCACGGTCAAAAGCTATGAGCTCTACAGTGCCGTTTGCATCATTTACAGGATTAAACGTGTCAAAAAGGAGTGTTTCTTTACTGTTTATGTAAAACAACTCTAGCCCTATATAATTTGTGTATTTTTCTCCTTTGCCTATAAAGTAAAGTACTTCTGGACGTATTTCATAAAGGCTATAATTGTTTGAGTCTTCATTTGTGTAAGGTAAGCCTTGAAAACCTACTCCCACGCTACCTCCCACAGACCAGTGACTGTTAAGTGATCTCGTGTACCCTACATTTATTCTAGGAAAAGGTGTGATAGGACTCACTAAACTAAGACTCACATATGATTTTACGGGTACTCTTGAGATACTATCCCTACGCTCAATTTTCTTTATTCGTTTTTCTACGCGTATTGCTTTCTTTTCTTCACGGGTGGTCTGTGCTTGTAGGTTTTGAAAACAACATAAAATGATAACGAGGGCAGTTGTAGTAATTCTCATTTAAGGTAGGATTTAGTGAGGATTCTATATCAAGATACATTCTCTATCAGAAGGTTGCGTGATAAGTGGCTTTATATTTTTAACAATCTGACATTGCAACATTTATCGCAAGGCCACCTTCTGAGGTTTCTTTGTATTTTGTGTTCATATCTTGTGCTGTTTGCCACATCGTCTCTATGACTTTATCTAGTGGGACTTTTGCATTTGCAGCATCTGCATCTAGCGCCATCTCACAGGCATTAATCGCTTTTATAGCCCCCATTGCATTACGCTCTATACAAGGTATCTGTACAAGACCGCCTATAGGGTCACAGGTAAGACCTAAGTGATGCTCCATAGCAATCTCTGCTGCCATAAGAACTTGCTCTGGAGTACCGCCCATAAGCTCTGTAAGTCCTGCTGCTGCCATAGCACTAGAGACTCCTATTTCTGCTTGACATCCACCCATTGCGGCAGAGATGGTTGCTCCTTTTTTAAAGAGACTTCCTACCTCTCCAGCTACAAGTAAGAACCTTTTGATATCTTCAAAATTTGCATCGTGATTTTCTATAACGATGTAGTACATAAGCACAGAAGGGATTACGCCTGCGCTTCCATTAGTAGGAGCGGTCACGACACGTCCTAGTGATGCATTTACCTCATTTACTGCTAGGGCAAAGCAGGATACCCATTTTAATATTTCGCGAAAGCGTACTTCTTGCCCACGTATAGCTTCTATCCACTCGTACTTATCTGTGTATGCTGTGTTTTTTTGTAAGCGTAAGTGCGTGTCAAAAGCGCGTCTTCTCACATTGAGACCACCTGGGAGCGTTCCCTCGGTGTGACAGCCTGTGTACATAGAGTCAAGCATTACATCCCAAATCTGTCTAAAACGCTCATCAATCTCCTCTTGAGTATTGAGGTACAATTCATTTTCTAAAATAATTTCAGAAATGGACTTGCCTTCTTGCTTACAGAATTTAAGTAATTCGGTTGCTTTTTCTATAGGCCTAGGGAAACATTCAAAGGCTATCTTCTTGCGCTGTGCTCTCTTTCTTTCTTTTTGAATTACAAAACCACCGCCTATGGAGTAGTACACCTCTCTTACTTTCTTGCCGTTAGTAAGTGTTGCTGTAAAGCGTATTCCGTTAGGGTGAAAAGGGAGAAATTTTCTATTAAAAATTATATCCTCCTCTGGGTCAAAACTAAATGTGAGTGACCCATCCAGCTCTAACCTTCTAAAGAGTTTTATGTGTTCTACCGTAGTCGGGATGTCTTCTATACTGCAGGTTGTAGGGTCTGCACCCGTAAGTCCCATAATAACGGCAACATCTGTGGCGTGCCCCTTACCGGTGAGAGATAATGAGCCGTAGAGGTCTACTTTTAAACTCTCTATAAGTTCAAAGTTACCTTTGGTCTTAAGTTTTTCAATAAATCTAATGGCCGCTCTCCACGGTCCTAGCGTATGAGAACTAGAAGGTCCCACACCTATTTTAAGCATATCAAAAACAGAAATAGCCTCTATTTGCTTGTTCATAGATCAAGTCGCATTATATAATCGGTTTGAATCTCTGCAATCATATCATAATCGTGAGTGCCTACTATCTTAAAACCGTGTCTTTTATAAAATTTTATGGCCTCTGGGTTTTCTTCCCAAACGCCCAGCCAAATGTAGTTTTTTTCTAACTCCTTTGCTTTAGAAATCGAAAATTCTATAAGCTCGCTTCCGTAGCCCTTTCCTAAGTGTGGGATATCTATGTAGATACGTTCTACTTCTAATCCATTTTCTTCTTGAAATTCTGTTTGGGCGTTGCCTGTATTGAGTTTTAAATAGCCTAGAATTTCATCCTTCTCTTTATAAAAATACCAGTATGAATCTGGGTTGGATAGTTGTTTGTTGAGGTTCGCTTTCGCGAAAGCGTCTTCATAATACCTCTCAATCACACCAGGTGCATTTTTTGAAGCAAAAGCTGCCGAGTATGTGCGCATAGCAAGATCACGTAGGGTAGAAAGATCGTTTAATGTGATAGGAGTGAGACGCATACTGATCTAGCTTGTTGTGGTGCGAGAAATAATTAAAATAATGATTACAAAACCGTTATTCATCGCGTGGAGTGCCATAGGCCAAACGATGTTTTTATTTTTGATTTTAAGTAATCCCATCATAAATCCTGAAATTATTCTAGGTATAATAAGCGCAATAAGCGCTGCATTAAGGACAAAGGTGTCCACATAATTATTAATATGTACCATACCAAAAAGTAGCGAACTCACAATAAGAACAACCGTAGAATGTCGTGATAAGAAGTTGCGTATTTTGAGGGTGCTTTGCTCGGGTATAAGCTGTTTAAGAATCGTAAACACGGTAAATAAGAATACGGCTATAAACCCAAGTTTTACAGCCCAATGCACATCTGTAGGTATAAATTTATTTGAGTAAAAAAGTGGCCAGGAGCATAAAAGCAATATCACATCTGCGTGAGAAGGTTTTATAAGCGTACGGAACATCATCTCCTCAATAATGGGAGCAAATATTACCGCGAGTACAAATAACTTAAGCGGGTTGTCTTGCAAGAGTTCCTTTAAGAAACTTTGCTCATATTGCTCTTCAAATAGATCTGGAAACTGAGTCTTTACAATGCCAAATGCAATGAAAAATACGATGTATAACGCCCAGAGATAGAGGTAATACCTTACGAGATTTGAGGTCTTATTGATAAGCTAGTTTTTGAGTAAAGTGACTTTTATTGAGAGAATAAAGTTACTCAATACTTCGCACTTTTTGCTCCCATTTCCAAGCGCTTGCTAGCATATCATCAAGACTACTTTTTGCAGTCCAGCCTAGCTCTTGATTTGCTAGTGTGGTATCTGCATATGCGGCAACTACGTCACCAGGTCTTCTAGCTACAATTTTGTAATTTAATTTTTTACCAGAAACGTTTTCAAAAGAAGTGATAACATCCATCACAGAGCTACCGGTACCAGTACCTATATTAAAGACCTCGTAGTTAGATTTATTCTTGTTACTAAGTAAACGCTCCAGAGCTACGACGTGCGCTTTTGCTAGATCTACTACGTGTATATAATCGCGTATGGCTGTGCCGTCTGGAGTAGGGTAGTCATTACCATAAACAGATAGCTCTTCTCTAAGTCCTATAGCCGTCTGAGTGATATAGGGAACAAGATTTGCTGGTACGCCCAGCGGTAATTCACCTATATGTGCAGAAGGATGTGCACCTATAGGATTAAAGTATCTTAATGCTATCGCCTTTAGTTCTGGCATTATTGAGCAGGTATCTCTTATAATCTCTTCACCTATCTGCTTTGTGTTTCCATATGGAGAGGCTGCTGGTTTAACGGGTGCACTTTCGGTTATAGGTAACTCGTCTGCCTGCCCATAAACGGTACACGAAGAACTAAAAATAAATGTAGGAAGCTCAAGTTTTTTAAGCTGTTGTAGTATGTATGTAAGTGTCCCTATATTATTTTCATAATACAGAAGCGGGTTTTTTACACTCTCACCCACCGCCTTTGAAGCGGCAAAATGTATTACTCCACCTATGTCTGTGTGTTTATTGAAAAAATCTTCAACAAGCTTTTTCTCACGTAGGTCAAAAATTTCTAAAGCAGGCTCTATACCCGTGATAGCAGTTATACCGGCAAGCACCTCTTGAGAAGCATTAGAACAGTCGTCTATAATAATAACATCGTAGCCTTTAGCTTGTAGCTCTACAACGGTATGAGAACCTATAAATCCTAATCCGCCGGTGACTAATATTTTCATAGTGGTGCGTGTTCTTTTTTTGCTTTCGCGAAAGCGTACTCAACCCTTTTTTAAAAAATGAAATACGTGCTTAATACAAGTAACACGATACAAAGGCCTACAATCCAAGCATATTTCCAAGGTGTTGTGTCTATGGCTTCTGTTTGTTTTGGGACGTAGATATCTTGTTTTGGCTTTATCATACCTACAACTACCATTATAAGAATATTTACTACAAATAGAATACCCATCACGTGTAAAAAGTGAGGAAAAGCCTCTGCTTCTATAATTGCTAATTCTCCAGCGTCTGTAATTCCATTTGCAGCAGCTTCGGTAAGAGCATTTTCTTGAAAGATAGGACGGAGGTACATACTTATTAAGTACATAATCACTCCGGCAATCATCACGATTTTTGCTCCTATTGCTGGCACTCGTTTACTCACAATACCTACTAATACTACAGAAAGTATAGGTACACTTAAACTACCTAGTGCTTGCTGTATATAATCAAATAATCCATCTGGCGCGTTTGCAATAAAAGGAGCTATAATCATAGCTACAATAGCAAGGCCAAGTCCAAATATTTTACCTGCTTTTACCGCTTTATGCTCTGATGCGTCGCGGTTAAAAAACTTCTTGTATAAGTCAAAACCAAACAGTGTAGCACTACTATTTAATAAGCTATTAAATGAGCTTAATACCGCTCCAAAAAGTACGGCTGCAAAGAAGCCTACTAGGGCAGGTGGTAATACTTCTTTTACAAGAACAGGGTACGCCTTATCTGCAGATTCTAAGTTTTCACCAAAAAGGTGCCACGCAATAATACCTGGCAGTACTACTATCACAGGTATTAAGAACTTTACAAATGCTGCGAGCATCATCCCTTTTTGCCCTTCTTTAAGGCTCTTTGCGCCAAAAACACGTTGCAAAATCGCTTGGTTAGTACCCCAGTAATAAATCTGAGCAATCATCATCCCAGTAAAAATAGTTCCAAAAGGAATAGAAGAGGTTACATCACCTGTTACATCAAATTTATCTTGATTTTCTGTCCATAGCTCGTTGAGTCCATCACCTACATTACCGTCACCTATAAGCTTAAGTCCAAAATAAGGGATTAACAACCCACCTATCAAGAGGCCTATTGCATTTACAAGGTCAGATACGGCTACAGCTTTAAGCCCTCCAAATATGGCATAAACAATACCTATAAGCCCTATAGTCCATACACATACCATTATGGTAGCAGCGTCAGACAGGCCTAGTAATTCTGGTAAGTCAAACATTGTACTAAATGCGATAGACCCAGAGTAGAGTATAGTAGGAAGGAGAACTACCCCAAAGGCTAGTAAGAATAAGATCGAGAGTATGGCTTTTGTGTTTTCGTCAAAGCGTTCTTCTATAAATTCTGGTATCGTCGTGATACCTTTGTGCATATATTTTGGTAAAAAATAAACAGCTGTCACAACCATCGCAATGGCTGCTAGCGTCTCCCACGCCATTACTAAGATACCCTCAGAAAATGCTTGACCATTGAGACCTACTATTTGCTCTGCAGAGAGGTTTGTAAGTAGTAAAGACCCTGCTATGGTAAGTGCTCCTAAGCTTCTTCCTCCCAGGTAGTATCCGTCTGCACTTTTTTCGTCTGTGCCGCGGGTTTTCCACCAGGCGTATCCTGCTACTAGCAATGTAAATCCAAGAAATGAAATGAGTCCCATATGGTTAAATATTTATTAGTCTAGGGTCTAAAATATGACTTTTTAATAGAATATTAGCACTTCTATTGCGAACCTTGTTACTATAACGTTTGCGTGTTTTTATTACGCTTTCGCGAAAGCGGTCTCCTCACCACCTGTATAATTCTCATTATGAATAGTTCGTAACGATGAGGTGCAGTTTTTTACTCAAACTCGCTTTCATAATAAGCACTTGCATCTTGTAGTAAGAGATCGAGGTACTGGTTTTCTTTTGCCACACGAGCTTCGTCCCACCCTAGGTATAGAATCATATCTTCTTGTACAAGATCACGATAAAGATGCACAGAATGGATATCAAAGTAGAGTCTACCCGTACGCCTCACAAAAAAGTCCGAAAGGCTGTTAGTCATCTCGTGGTGTACACTGTACCATACCTCTGCTCTTAAAAGTCGCTCTTCTGGATTGTCATTTAAGAAGTAACTCATCTTTGAGATTATGGTATCACTTTGCTTACCATAAGTGGTGGCGAGGTACCAACTCTGGTAGGAGTCTATGATACCCGCTGTCTCAAGTTGTTTTGCAATAGTGACTTGGTAAGCGTCTACCTCTTCGGTATTTGATAATGGAGTAGCAGTGAGGGGTATCTTATCTGTATACGAGGTGACGAGGTGACTTTTTTTCTTTTCTGGGATATCTTTAAGTACTCTATCTATTACCCGTTGCGCCATCTTGCGGTATCCCGTAAGCTTACCACCAGCTATAGATATAAGACCCGTGTCTGAAACAAAAATCTCATCCTTTCTACTTAACTCAGATGGGTCTTTGCCATCTTCGTGTATAAGAGGGCGTAAGCCTGCCCAGTTAGACTCAATGTCATCTATTTTGAGTTGCAGGTCTGGAAACATATTATTTGTAGCGTCTAGTAAATATGTAGCGTCTGCCTGTGTAGCAACCACTCTATTGAGATTGCCACTGTAATTTGTGTCTGTAGTACCTACATAGGTTGACCTGCCACGCGGAATGGCAAAAATCATACGTCCATCTGGTACGTCAAAATAGATAGATTGTGTAAGCGGGAAACGCTCCCTAGAGAAAACGATATGCACTCCCTTTGTGAGGTGCAGGTGCTTACTGTTCATAGAGTGATCTTTCTTTCTTAATAGATCTACCCAGGGACCTGCCGCAGAGACATAGTTTTGTGCTTTAAGTTTAAACGACTTATCGTTATTGTGGTCATAGCAGTGTAGGCTTTTGATTTTACCTTTTGCATCATACTTAAAAGAGGTCATCTCACAATAATTAATTATGGTAGCACCAAAGCTTGCAGCTTTCTTAAGAAGTTCTACCGTAAGACGCGCATCATCTGTGCGATACTCTGCATAGTAACCACCACCTATGAGATCTTTGGTGTTAAGTAAGGGTTCTCGTGATGCAGTCTCTTCTGCACTTAACATTTTGCGTTTATCATCTCCTTCTACATTTGCAAGAAAATCATATACTTTAAGTCCTATTGCGGTCATCATCTTACCGTAAGTTCCTCCTTCTATGAGTGGTAATAACATCTTTTCTGGAACTACGAGGTGAGGGGCAAGAGTGTGCACAATAGCACGCTCACTACCTGATTCTTTTACAAGGCCTATTTCCATTTGTTTTAGGTAGCGCAAGCCGCCGTGTATGAGCTTTGTAGATTTATTACTTGTTCCTGAGGCAAAATCATTTTTTTCTATAAGGCATACTTTCATCCCTCGTGAGGATGCGTCTAGAGCAATACCAGCCCCGGTAACGCCACCACCTATGATGATGAGGTCAAATTTTTCTCGCTGTGCTCGTTGTAATTGTCTTTGCCTATCAAGTACAGAAAACCTAAGTGGTGTATCTTCTTGTGTAGCTAGCATTTGGTTTGTTGTGCTCTTTGTTCTTGCGACAGCATTTTTCCAACCGGTATATATTTTTGATCGCTCATATTGAGTGATTTTAGGTTCAAAGATGGTGTCTACTTGGCGTATCTTGACAATGTCTTTTTTGTTCCAAATACCAGACTGTATACCTGCAAGAAAGGCTGCGCCTAGCGCTGTTACTTCGAGCATTTTTGGGCGGTCTACTTGTACGTTAAGTAAGTCAGACTGAAACTGCATTAGGTAATTATTTGCCGTAGCTCCCCCATCTACTCTAAGGGTTTTCATTTGCTTGCCAGAGTCTTCTATCATTGCATCGAGTACATCTCTAGTTTGATATGCAATGGCATCTACAGTAGCCTTTATAATATCATTTTTTGTAGAGTCTAGTGTGAGACCATATATGGCTCCCTTTGCGTCCATATCCCAGTGCGGAGCGCCTAGCCCTGCAAATGCGGGTACGACGTAGAGATCATCTGTAGCTGGGGTGTTTACACAGATGCTTTCTGTGTCTTGAGCGTGGTCTATAACATCTAGTTTATCACGTAACCATTGTACAGAAGCACCTCCTGCAAAGATGGATCCCTCGAGTGCATATTTTACTTTGCCATCTGGTAAACTTGCACAGAGGGTAGTGAGTAATCCATTTTTAGATTTAAATGGTTTCTTTCCCGTATTCATAAGGACAAAACAACCGGTGCCGTAAGTGTTTTTTGCCACACCAGACTTGTACCCTCCTTGACCAAAGAGGGAAGCTTGTTGATCACCTGCAACACCACTTATAGGAATACTCGTGCCATCTATTGTAATCTCGCCAAAATGTGATGCAGAGTTCTGTACCTGTGGTAACATTGAGGTAGGTATGGTAAGTGCATCAAGTAGTTTTTTATCCCACTCTAGATTTATGATATTGTAGAGCATCGTGCGGCTCGCGTTAGAGTGATCTGTAGCGTGTACCTTGCCATTTGTGAACTTCCAAATAAGCCAGGTGTCAATCGTTCCAAAAAGGAGGTCGCCTCGCGCTGCTTTATCAGAAGCGTTTGGTACGTTGTCTAAAATCCATTTTACCTTTGTGCCAGAAAAGTAAGAGTCTATGATGAGCCCAGTATTCTTACGCACATACTCGTCTAGGTTTTTTGATTTGAGTTGCTCACATATAGTTTTTGTACGCTTGTCTAGCCACACGATAGCATTATAAACAGGTTCTCCAGTATTTTTATCCCAGACTACGGTGGTCTCTCGCTGGTTTGTGATACCTATCGCAGCAATTTCTTCCGCACTAATATCAGAAGTTGATATGACTTCTTTAAACACAGCTTTTTGGGCTTCATAAATTTCAAGAGGGTCGTGTTCAACCCAGCCGTGTTGTGGGTAGTGTTGTTTGAGTTCTCTTTGAGCAATATTCTTTATAGTACCCTTATTGTCAAAAATGATAGCTCGTGTGCTGGTGGTACCTTGGTCAAAGGCAACAATATATTTCTTATCCATACTTTAAAAACCTTACGTGTACGTGGCTTTTAAAGTTAAGGTATTAACGGCAGTTCTTAAAACATCACAGCCTTATGTATAAAGCAATAGTTAAGAGGCGAGAATATCTAAGATACGCTCCATTTTCATACCTCGCGATCCTTTTATAAGTACTGTTGTGTCTGCTGGTATTTGTTTTGAGTACGCTTTCGCGAAAGCGTCATAACTCCCATAAACTTTTTGCTTAGGGTGAGGAGAAGAAGTCCCAAAATCTGGGCCTATCGCATATACTTGTGAGATGTTAAGATTATGTGCAAGGTCTAAAATGGCTTGATGTTCTGTTTTTGAGGTTTCCCCCACTTCAAACATATCTCCCATAAACGCAATTGTGTTTGTACCTGTGGCTTGCAGGTTTTTTAATGCAGCAGCCATACTTGTCGGGTTTGCATTGTAAGCGTCTAGTATAATCTTGTAAGTGTCTTTGTCAATAATTTGTGATCTATTATTTGACGGCACATATTTTTCTATACCATTTTTAATGTGGGTAAGTGGCACGTCAAAGTGATTACCCATAGCCATAGCTACAGCAATGTTTGAGAAGTTATATGTACCTATGAGATTACTTGTAATCGTGGTTCCACCCACAGTAATCTTTAAGTTACCTGAGCCATCTTCTAGATATACTGGGTACTCGCTTTGTGATGAGCCAAAGGTCTTTGAAACAATATTTGCAGACTGTCGTACTTGAATCTCATCTTGATCATTTATAAAGACGAGTTCATTGTTTTCTCGTAGGTAATTATAAAGTTCACTTTTACCTTTTATCACACCTTCAAAACCTCCAAAGCCTTCTAGATGAGCTTTGCCAAAGTTTGTGATATAACCAAAATTAGGTTGTGCAATCTCACACAGCATTTTTATCTCCCCTTGATGATTTGCGCCCATCTCTACGATACCTATTTCTGTGCTGGCATCCATAGTGAGTAGGGTAAGTGGTACCCCTATGTGGTTGTTTAGATTACCTTTTGTGGCAATAACGTTATACTGCTCAGATAGCACGGCATAAATAAGTTCTTTTGTAGTGGTTTTTCCGTTACTACCTGTGATTCCTATGATGGGTAAGTCTAGGTAGTTGCGGTGATAATTTGCAAGTTGCTGCAAGGTGGTTAGTACATCATCTACAAGTACAGACCTATCTGTAACATATTCTTTTTGATCTATAATTGCTAGAGACGCTCCAGATGTAAGGGCTTGCTGGGCAAATTTATTTCCGTTGAAGTTTTCGCCTTTGAGCGCAAAATAAATTTGGTTTTCTTTAAGGCTTCTCGTGTCTGTGCAAACACCATTACTATTTAAAAAGTGAAAATGTAACTCTGCTATAGTCATAACTAGTAAAATATTATATCAAAAAAGCCCTCACGAGAGAGGGCTTTTTTATGTATGTAATTAAGAGTATTATCTAGCTCTCTTTCCTGTTTTTGATTTTGAACCTACACGTGACATCGCACAACGGAAGCCAATATCATCTGTTGCCATACCTTGTGGTAAGAAACGGCGCTGTGCTGGATCTAGCCAGTATGCTCTATCTCTCCAAGACCCTCCTTTGTAAACGCGCACTTCGTCGTTTATTAAAGAAGTTCTGTTATTAGAATCATCATAACGGCGCTCTACACTACCTGCGCTGTCTTGCTCAACTCTGTGTTGTGGTGAGTTGTACATCTTCTTGTTAGAGTCTGGATTTTCTGCATCATCATTAAACGATTCAAAATATCTTGTAGACCTTCTGTCACCATCTCTAAAGTTACGGTTGTCACTAGTTGAAAATTGAGTTCTCAAGTAAGTCTCATCTTCATCTACTGGTACTTGTAAAATTTCTCCAGGTAAGTCTCTAGCTACGATACTTCCATTTGCAAGAGTATCATATACGATAGAGTCTGTTGTAACCACTTTTACTTTTCCATCTTCTCCTATAGCGTTTTTGGTATAAACGTTACCACGGTAATAGTTAAAGTCGTTAAACTCATCATCTACTATAGGTCTATAAACATCTGCTACCCACTCAGACACGTTACCAGCCATATCGTAAAGACCAAAGTCATTAGGCTCATAGCTTTTTACCTCTGCAGTGATATCTGCATTATCATCAGACCATCCAGATATTCCTCCGTAATCACCATCTGCTTGTTTAAAGTTTGCTAAGTGATCTCCACGAGTACGTCTACTTGATGATCTTGTATATGATCCATCCCAAGGATATTTCTTACGACCACGATATACATTGTAGCTTCTTAATTCTGTAAGACCAAGAGCTGCATATTCCCACTCTGCTTCTGTAGGTAATCTGTAGTTTGGTAAAAGAACTCCGTCAGAGCGTTGTACAAATATGTTTGTACTATCGTTTTGTTTCATTCTACGCTCACTAGATCTTCCTCCACGAGCAAGACTATCACTTCCTCCATAAGTAAGTGTAGGTGCGTTTAAATATGTTTCTGTATCAAAAGTAGAGCTTGCGTCTACATCAAATCTAGCGCCTCTCGCCGTAAATCCTTGCTCTTCTAATATTAATTCATTTACACGGTTAGATCTCCAGTTTGCATACTCTACAGCCTGTATCCAGCTCACACCCACCACAGGGTAGTTTGCATATGCAGGGTGGCGCAGGTAATTTTCTGTCATAGTCTCGTTAAAACCAAGACGGTTTCTCCATACCAAAGTATCAGGAAGTGCACCCTTGTAAATATTTCTATAATTTTCTTCTTCTGGAGGGAAAACCTTCTTAAGATAGTCAAGGTATTCTAGGTACATTCCGTTAGTAACCTCAGTTTCATCTATATAAAAAGATTGTACGTGTTGCTGGTTTGGAGAGTTATTCCAGTCGTGCATTACATCATCTTGTACTTTACCCATAGTAAAAGTACCTCCTTCTACAAAGACAAGTCCAGGTCCGGTAGCTTGCTCTTCGTAGTCTGTTTTAAGTTTAAAACCTCCGTTCTTACCGTCTACTTTCCAACCAGTACCTCTAGAGGAATCTTTGTAGTCGTTTGATTTACTGCAACTTGCTACTGTGAAAGAGATCACGGCTAGCGCCAGCATTTTTAATGCAAAGTGTGGTTTCATAGGTTTTGCGTTCATTAGATTTGGGGTTGCAATATAGTAATAACTCGTTAAAGTGCAAGCATTTTACGACGTCGAACCCAAAAAAATATTAACTAGTTATAGGTAACTCATTAGTAACGGCGTGATTTATTCTTTATTATTGTTATGCATAAAAAAATCATCGCTATTACTCGCGGGTTAATACTAAGCCATACGCACTTGCGTTACCATACTAATGAAATCTACCATTACCTTACTCTTTTTGCTCCTTACGGTTGCGGTTTCTTCACAAACCGAGCGACTACAAATTAAGTGGGATGAGATTGTAAAAAGTAACGGGAGCTCTACAAGTATAGAGTCTATCAACCTCTCACAAGATGGAGATGGCAACTGGGAGTACCATACTCAGTACACGACAGGGAATGCCATTTCAGCCTCCACTTCAAAATTAGTTAATGTACAGCTAGAGACAGTGCCTCAAAGCTTGCTTTCTCTTATTAATAAAGATAAGCTGTCTAATAAGGTAGTTGCGACATTTACTGCTGCAAGAGCTAGAGAGGTAAATTATGCCGTCGTTACTTTTAATCCTTTTGTTAATCAAAATGGACAAGTAAAACGAGTAGTAAGTGCTGGGGTTAATTACGCTTTCGCGAAAGCGCAATCACAACCATCCTCATCCTTACCTATTACAAACAGTGTACTTGCAACGGGTAATTTTTATAAATTTTATGTAGAAGAAACAGGAGTGCACCGCATAAGTAGAGGTTTTATGCAAAGCCTTGGGATGAATGTAAATAACATTGATCCGTCAAAAATAAAAGTATACGGGTATGGAGGTTCGCCATTACCATTTCTCAATAGTGATAATACAGAGTTTGATCTAAGGGAGATTGCTGTACAAATAGAAGGAGGTCAAGATGGCTCTTTTGACTCAAATGATGGTGTCTTGTTTTATGGAGAAAGCACACGAACATATCACGAAGAGTTAGATACACACATTAATCCATATGCAGACAGGTCATATTATTTTATAACCGTAGATGGTAATAATGGACAGCGCATCCAGTCGTATGTAGAGCCTGCAGGGGTGCCCTCTGTGACTTATAGCACGTATGATGATTATGAGTTTTATGAAGAGGATGAGGTAAGTCTAGTTAAAATAGGAAGAAGGTGGTTTGGAGAGTCTTTTAGTTTTGAGAATGAGCAGTCTTTTGATTTTGAGTTTACAAACGTAGTTCCAGGTGAGACAGCAAGCTTGCGAGTCGTGGCTGCGGCAACATCAGAGAGTTCTACGTCTTTTGATGTTTCTGTAAATGGGGCAGGTGTAGGTACTATACCTATTTTACCTATTAATAATATCCTGCTTGCAAGGGGAGATGAGCTTGAGGTACAAGTTCCCATTACGAGTGAAGAGGTCACGGTCACTCTTACCTATAATAATAGTGGTAATCCTTCTAGTACCGGTTATCTAGATTTTATAAGTCTAGAGGTGCCGTCACAATTAAGTGGTGCAGGAGAGCAATTTAATTTTCGCAATGCAAATGCTGCTCTTGAGGCGGGTGTAGGTGCTTATGCATTTTCTAATGCTCAAGGATATTCTCAGATATGGGAGGTTACAAACCAGGCGAGTGTGCGTGCTTTACAGATAGAAGACCAGAGTGCTATTACTTTTAAAAGTAACCTTGGTACAGATAGACGTTTTGTAGCGGTACACCCATCAGATTATTATGAGCCACTTCGCGAGGGAGGTAGTGCTTTGGTAAATAATCAAAATTTAAAAGGCACTATATTTTTGAATAGTAGTGGCAGCTTTCAAGATGTAGATTACCTTATGATTACTGGTAACACACTCTTGTCACAAGCTGAAAGACTAGCACAACATAACAGAGATTTTAGAGGTCTTAATGTCAAGACGGTAACGCTTGAGGAGATATACCAAGAATTTGGTGGAGGTAAACAAGATATTGGGGCAATACGCAATTTTGTGAGATATGTTTATGAAAACGCATCGTCTGATGCAAACAGACTTAAATACGTATGTCTCTTTGGAGATACCTCTGTAGATTATAAAAATCGTATCACAGGTAATAATAATGTAATGCCCACATATCAAACTTTTGATAGTTTTAGTCTTGTGCGTTCTTTTATGAGTGACGATTTTTATGGCTCACTGGATCCAAATGAGGGAAGGATGCTCGCCTCAGATAAATTAGATCTGGCCGTAGGGCGCATTGTGGCAGATACACCACAGCTTGCAAACACAGTAGTAGATAAAATTATTAATTATGACGCAAGAGCATCTTATGGTAGGTGGCGCAATAATTTTGTACTTGTCTCTGATGATGTAGATGAAGCATTTGAGTTTACTCAGCTTCAGGGCACACTCGATAATCTGGGAGATCAGATAAGTGTGGAGAAGCCTTTTGTAAATGTGATAAAAATACATAGTGATGCCTTTCAGCAGCAATCTTCTGCTGGTGGAGATAGGTATCCTCAAGTAAATGAAGCTATAGAAAATGCGATAGAAGTAGGTTCGCTCGTAGTAACTTATCTCGGTCACGGTGGAGAAGAACTTCTAGCAGCAGAGGCTATCGTTACTCAAAATGAAATCGATAACCTTGATAATGGTGAGCGATTACCGCTTGTGGTGACAGTTACGTGTGAGTTTGGAAAATTTGATAACCCAGAGCGACCTACTGGTGGAGAAGAGCTTTTTTGGAATGCAGAAGGGGGAGCTGTAGGACTTGTTACTACAACTCGTGAGATAACAGTAACGCTTGGAGTACAATTTAATAATGCACTTGTAGAGCAACTCTATTCTTTTGGGACTAATGAAGTGCAAAGCGTAGCAGAAAATATAAGAGCTTCAAAAAACGGTATATCTGACCAGTTAAGAAGGGTGATATTCTTTGTGGGCGATCCTGCTATGAAGCTAGCTTTTCCAAAACCAGATATACAACTTAGTGCGGTAAATGATGTGCCAGTTACTGAGGAGTTACCTGTTCTTAAAGCGTTGGATCTCGTAAAAATTAATGGGCGAGTGACGACAGAATTTGGGCAAACGCTTACAAACTATACAGGCACACTAGCCGTAACATTATATGATAAACGTATAGAGAGACAAACACTAGGTAATGACGGAGTACAGATAGGAGGTGAGCTTGCAGTAATGGATTTTACGACACTAGGAGCAATACTTTATAGAGGTCAGGCATCAGTGACTAATGGTAATTTTGAGTTTACATTTAGAATGCCCAGAGATACAGCAATACCCTTAGGTAATGGTAGACTTAATTTTTATGCAGAGCGACTAGGGGTTTTAGAAGACCAAGCGGGAGTAAATGAAACCATTATTATAGGAGGTCTTAATGAAGATGCTCCAGAAGATAACTTAGGGCCTACGATACGTCTCTTTATGAATGACGAAAACTTTGTAAACGGCGGTATTACAAATGACTCCCCCATCATTCTAGCAAAACTTGAAGATGAGAATGGTATAAACACTGCTAGCGGTATAGGTCACGATATAGTTGCTATAATAGATGGTGATGAAACTAATCCCATAATTATGAATGACTTTTACGAGACCGAGGTAGATAATTTTATGAAAGGTACAGCGGCAAGAAAAATCAGAAATTTAGAGCCGGGTCCTCACACACTTTCCTTTAAAGCTTGGGATGTTTATAATAATTCATCTACTGCAGAGTTACAATTTGTTGTTCTTGGAGATGATGAGATAGAGCTTGAGAATGTCCTTAACTACCCTAATCCATTTGTAAATTATACAGAGTTCTGGTTTAATCATAATCGTCCGTTTGAGCCTCTTGATGTTCAGGTTCAGATATTTACGGTGAGTGGTAAGGTGGTAAAAACTATAAATCAATCTGTGATGACAGAAGGATTCTTATCTCGAGATATCACTTGGGATGGTCTTGATGATTTTGGACAAGCAATAGGAAAAGGTGTCTACATCTATAAGATAACCGTAAAATCTACGTTAACAAACAAGCGAGTGGAGAAAATCGAGAAGCTTGTGATCTTATAATTATAAAAAAAATAAAAGTCTATATTTACCAAAATTACCCTTTAGTATGAATAAGTTTTTATCGCTGTTAGTAGCAGCTTTTATTTTATCTAGTGCGTCTATCCAAGCACAAGATGAGCCTAATACAATTACCACTGCAGTTCCTTTTCTTGCTATTGCTGGAGACGCGCGTGCTGCAGGTATGGGAGAACAGGGAGTTGCAACGAGTCCAGATGCTTATGCTGTACAATGGAACCCAGCAAAGCTGGCCTTTCTACCAGATCAACATAACGTGGGTATAAACTACACACCTTACTTAGGAAACCTAGTAAATGATATAGGATTGCTCCAGGCAGTCTACGCAAACCGTATTGATGACCGTAGCGCTTTTGCGGCAAGTCTACGTTATTTTAGCCTTGGTACGATTAATACAAGAACAGATGCAGCTGGCCCTGGTTTAGATATTAAGCCAAATGAATTTTCTATAGACGCAACATATGCTCTTAAGCTAGACGATCAGTTCTCAATGGCGGTTTCTGGACGTTTTTTACAGAGTAACTTACGTATACAGCAACTTGATGAGTTTGCAGATGCTAGTCCGGCGAGTTCTTTTGGGGTAGATATCTCAGGTTATTACCAGTCTGAAGAGCAGGTGTATAACAACTTTGATGGTAGATGGAGAGCTGGATTTAATATCTCAAACATAGGTCCTAAAGTGAGTTATGACGATGCTGGTCAAGAAAACTTTATCCCAACTAACCTAAAGTTAGGAGGAGGTTTTGATTTCATACTAGATAGCTACAATAAAATATTTGTAGGTCTTGAGTTTAATAAATTACTCGTACCTACACCACCTTTAAGAGGAAGAGTAGATACTAATGGAGATGGAGAAATCACATCTGAAGATGATGTTGTAATTATAGCAGGTCAAGATGATGATGTAAACTTCTTCTCAGGTATTTTTCAATCTTTTGGAGATGCGCCAGATGGATTTAGTGAAGAGTTAAAGGAAGTGACGTGGTCGCTTGCAACAGAGTATACGTATAATGATGTGTTTGCCTTAAGAGCAGGATACTTTAATGAGAGTGATATTAAAGGAGCGCGTAAATTTGCAACACTAGGAGCTGGGTTTGAGTTTAACTCAATAGACCTAGATCTATCTTATCTATTTTCTACAGGATCTGTAAGAAGTCCTTTAGAAAACACACTTCGTTTTGGACTTACGTTTACTTTTGGCGAAGAGTACGACGAGTACTAGAATTAAGACATTCGCTTAAAGCGAAATAACTTTATGGAAAAAATAAAAATTGAATCGTTTCTTGATGTGTATTCCTCTAAGGATGAGCTTCCAGAAGCGATTTCTTCTTTAATGGATGCAGCATTTGCTGCTAGAGAGCAAGCCTATGCTCCATATTCTAACTTCTTAGTGGGTGCCGCTATTCTCCTTGATAATGGAGAGGTTGTTACAGGTAATAATCAAGAGAATGCTTGTTATCCCGCTGGATTATGTGCAGAACGCACAGCCATTTTTTATGCCTCATCGCAGTATCCAGATGCAAAGATGCTCACGATGGCAATCACAGCACGCGCCAGAGATAAAGAAACTACAGATCCTATACCGCCGTGTGGTGTGTGCAGGCAAGCTATTGCAGAGTATGAGATTAAGCAAGCAGCGCCTATTGAGCTTTATTTTATGGGAGAAAAGGGCAAGGTAGTTAAGAGTGCATCTTTAGAAAACATACTTCCGCTACTATTTACTTCAAAGTATCTATAATAGGTTTATTAGTAAAACCTAGGTTGCGATGCGTATGAGTACGCTTTCGCGAAAGCGTAAAAAAGCAACTATTTATTACGAAAGCGATTGCGTAATTTTTCCTCTCTTACAGTTTTTACATATTCCTTTAAATCGTTATTTTTGTTATTCGCCTAAAAATGGGTGGCATTTATACGCTTTTAAATGAAAAAAATCACGAAGGAAACCTACCTTAATTGGTACGAAGAGATGCTCTTCTGGCGCAAGTTTGAAGACAAGCTAGCTCAAGTATATATTCAGCAAAAAGTACGTGGCTTTCTACACCTGTATAATGGGCAAGAAGCAATACTAGCAGGATCACTACACGCAATGGATTTATCTAAGGATAAAATGATTACTGCATACCGTAATCACGTGCAACCTATCGGGATGGGAGTAGACCCAAAGCGAGTAATGGCAGAGCTTTATGGTAAAGGAACTGGTACCTCACAAGGTCTTGGAGGTTCTATGCACATATTCTCTAGAGAAAAAGGATTTTACGGAGGTCACGGTATCGTAGGGGGGCAAATCCCACTGGGTGCAGGAATGGCTTTTGGAGATAAATATAATAAGACAGGTGCGGTGACACTTTGCTACTTTGGAGACGGAGCAGCAAGACAAGGGTCACTACACGAGACATTTAATATGGCAATGCTCTGGAAACTTCCAGTAGTATTTTGTGTAGAAAATAATGGGTACGCAATGGGAACTTCTGTTGCACGTACTGCAAACCACGAAGATATCTGGAAACTAGGTTTAGGATATGAGATGCCTTGTGGGCCTGTAGATGCGATGAATCCAGTTGCCGTAGCCGAAGCGATGGACGAAGCTATCGAGAGAGCTCGTCGTGGTGATGGACCTACATTTTTAGAACTCAAAACATACCGTTATAGAGGTCACTCTATGTCTGATGCACAACACTATCGTACAAAAGACGAAGTAGCAGAGTATCAAAAAATAGATCCTATTACTCAGGTAAAAGAAGTTCTTCTTAAAGAAGGTTATGCAACCCAAGAGGAGATAGATGAAATGGGTAAAAACGTTAAGAAACGCGTTGCAGAGTGTGAGAAGTTTGCAGAAGAAAGCCCATTCCCAGATGTAAATGTTATGTACGACGTAGTGTACGATCAAGAAGATTATCCATTCATACCTCATAGATTATAAGTTATGGCAGAAGTAATAAATATGCCGCGTCTGAGCGACACGATGGAAGAAGGAACAGTCGCTACCTGGTTAAAAAGCGTAGGTGACAAGGTAGAAGAAGGAGACATACTAGCAGAGATCGAGACAGATAAAGCTACAATGGAGTTTGAGTCTTTTAACGAGGGTGTTTTATTACACATCGGGATAGAAGAGGGGCAAACTGCAAAGGTAGATACCCTACTTGCCATTATAGGTGAAGAAGGAGAAGACATCTCAGGACTGCTTAATGGTGACGCTTCCGCGAAAGAAGAAGAAACTTCAACTTCAGATTCTAGTGATTCAGAAGATAACGCAGAAGCAACAGCCGAAGATGATACTCAAGAAGACACATCTAGCGATGTGCCAGAAGGAGTTATTGTAGTAACAATGCCTAGACTCTCAGACACAATGGAAGAGGGAACTGTAGCTACCTGGCTTAAAAGCGTAGGTGATATGGTAGAAGAGGGCGATATTCTTGCAGAGATAGAAACAGATAAGGCTACAATGGAGTTTGAGTCTTTTCAATCTGGAACGCTATTACATATAGGTATCAATGAAGGTGAAACTGCAAAGGTAGATGCCTTACTAGCTATTATAGGCCCAGAAGGGACAGATGTCTCTGGAGTTATAAAAAGTGGTGGAGTACCTGCAAAATCTGCACCTAAAAAAGAAGAAAAGAAAGAGGAGAAAAAAGAAGCGCCAAAAGCTTCAAAAGAAAATACAACCAGTGCGCCTAAGGCTGCTGCTCCAGCAAAAGCAACTACAACTACTAGCACAAGCGGAGGACGTATTTTTGTGTCACCTCTAGCAAAGAAAATAGCAGAAGAGAAAGGTATAAACCTTGCTCAAGTAAAAGGGACTGGAGAAAACGGTCGTATTGTAAAGAGTGATGTTGAGAACTTCACACCTTCTACAAGCGGTTCTGTGCAGCAGTTTGTTGCAACCGGAGAAGAAAGCTTTGAAGAGATAGAAAACTCTCAAATGCGTAAAGCGATTGCTCGTGGTCTTGGTAAATCTAAGTTTACAGCACCTCATTATTACCTGAACGTTGAGTTCAATATGGAGAATATGATGAGTTTCCGTAAGCAGTTTAACACACAGCCAGATACAAAGGTTTCTTTTAATGATATGATCATTAAAGCAACTTCTATTGCGCTTAAGCAACATCCTCAGGTAAACTCTCAATGGTTTGATGATAAGATGCGTCTTAACCACCACGTGCACATAGGTGTAGCTGTGGCTGTACCAGATGGACTTGTTGTACCTGTAGTAGAGTTTGCAAATGAGAAGTCATTACAGCAAATTAATGCAGAGGTAAAGACACTAGCTGGTAAAGCGCGTGATAAGAAACTTACCATTCCAGAGATGGAAGGTTCTACTTTTACGATATCAAACCTTGGTATGTTTGGAATAACAGATTTTACGTCTATTATTAACCAGCCTAACTCGGCAATATTATCTGTAGGAGCTATTGTAGAGAAGCCAGTTGTAAAGAATGGTCAACTTGCAGTAGGTCACACAATGAAGCTTACGCTTGCTTGTGATCACCGCACAGTAGATGGTGCGACAGGAGCACAGTTCTTACAAACGCTTAAAACATATATTGAGAATCCTGTACTTATGCTTGCATAGGCACACAGTAATTATAAATGTATAAACCCACGCATCTGCGTGGGTTTTTTTATCTTTAGCTTTATGAGAAAATTTGTAGTAATAAGCACAGCGGTACTACTTGCCGCTTGTAATTCAGGAGCACCATTAGTGGGTGTTAAGGGTGAGAATGTACCAGAGGTAAAAGCGTCTAGCCCTACTCAGGTAACGATGGTGATGCCAGACATCAAGAAGATGAAATCTGTAGAAAATACGATGACCTTTTTAGCGTCAGATGAGTTGCAAGGCCGTGATACCGGTAGTGAAGGTATAGAGATGGCCGCTCAGTTTATAGAAGCTCGCTTTAA
>ENA-ORXC01000488-ORXC01000488.1-marine-metagenome-genome-assembly--contig:-NODE-488-length-28256-cov-3.708897_pt1 | contig 28256 bp, 23 predicted proteins | sample MGYA00237865_ERZ511478 | MGnify/ENA metagenome assembly ERZ511478
ACCAGCGAATGTTCCGGGTCATCCTCCAGGCGAAGCACAGCATTCTCCCCATAAATCACAGTGGAGTTATCTCCTCCTGAAACATAAGACCAGCTCGCCGTCAGTGTTCCAATTACGCCCTTCTCGGTTTTAAAGATGCACACCGCATTGTCATCCACATCTGTGTTTTCTTTTGCATTTGTACCTACAAATGCGCCAACCTCAACAATTTCTCCAAGCAAGTAGCGCATAAGGTCTGATTTATGTACACCGAGGTCCCCCATTGCCCCTATAAATGCCCGCTCTTTATCAAAGAACCAGCTTCCTGCTCCATCAATGCTCCATCGCTCTGGACCTGGATGACCAAACGTCGTGCGGAAGCTATAGATTTTCCCAATCTCTCCACTTTCAATTAATTCCTTCGCTTTTACGTGTGACGCAACGAATCGTTGATTATGAGCGATCATTAACTTTTTACCGTTTACAACAGCAGCTTGATTCATAGCTTCTGCCTCGTCACGGGAAGTGGCCATCGGCTTCTCACAGAGCACGTGCTTCCCTGCATTCAACGCGGCGATCGACACAGGCGCATGTAGGGCGTTAGGTAAACAAACACTGACTGCGTCAATCTCAGCCACCTCAAGTAATTCAAGATAATCCGTATAAGCTGTACCACCATATAAACTCACCATTTCATCTGCTCTTTCCTTTACCACATCACAAACTGCAACAATTTCCACGTTCTTTTCCGCATGGTACTCCGGCAAATGGCGCCGTCTAGCAATACTTCCACATCCGATAACCGCTACTTTCAACTTTTTCATCTTCTCATTCCCTCCACCATCTTTTTAAGATAAAATCTCACTCGGTAGCGCTTCAGGTTGTTTGCACGTACTTGTCATCTTATAATGCTCACCCTTCACTGAAGACTCATGAATCCCATGCATGATTTCAAGAACATGATAAGCGAGCTTGCCACTTGCCCTCGGTTCACGCCCAGAGTGTAAAGCGTCCACCATATCAATCACACCAATACCACGGCTATTTTCAAGAGATCCGTGGGTAAAAGCGACTTCCGCCCATTCCGTTTCACCAGGTTTTCGTACGAGTACCGGCCCACCGAACGTATTCGGATCGGGTACACTCAGCGACCCATTCGTTCCATAGATTTCTAGAAATGGGGTTTTCGATCCCCATACGTCAAAGCTTGTAATCATTGTGCCAATTGCACCATTTTCAAAATCTAGAATTCCCGCAACATGCGTTGGTGTTTCAACGTTTATTTTCTGGCCGTACTTCGGTTCGCTTGTAATTGTCCGTTCAGGTGACGTGATCCTTGTTGAACCAGTTAGACGGCGAACAGGTCCAATTAAATTGATTAGCGCTGTTAAATAATATGGACCCATATCAAACATCGGTCCTGCACCCGCTCGATAGAAAAACTCTGGATCGGGATGCCAGCTTTCCGGTCCGTGTCCCATCATAAAGGCCGTCGCAGCAACAGGTTCACCGATTGCACCGTCCTCGATTAGCTTCTTACATGTCTGAAGTCCACCGCCGAGGAACGTATCCGGCGCCACACCGACGAAAAGTCCCTTTTCCTTCGCCTTAGCTAATACCTTCTCCCCATCATGAAGTGTGATCGCAAGCGGTTTTTCTGAATACACATGCTTTCCTGCTTCTAGGACTCGTAGACTTACTTCCGCATGAGCTGCCGGTATGGTCAAATTCAGCACGAGATCAATTGCTTCAGTTTTCAAAAGTTCATCCACGCTTAGAACATGAGGAATGCAATATTTCTCTGCTTTTTCCACCGCTTTAACATGGTCCAAATCGGCCACCGCAACGACTTCGAGACTTTCCAACTCGCGAAGATTCGTTAAGTAAATATCGCTAATGTTGCCACAACCAATGACACCTATGTGAATCTTTTTCATTCTCTCTCACTCCTTATCGAAATCCCTATCCTTTAACAGCACCGCCTGTTAGTCCCTTTACTACTTTTTCTTGTGAAAACAGATATACGACGAGCATTGGTAGACTAGCAAGTGTTAATGCAGCCATTAAACCAGGCACATTAACTGAGAATTCCCCATAGAAATCCTGCAATCCAAGTGGAAGAGTCATATTTTCAGGACTCGAAACGAGGACTAGGGCAAAGATAAATTCGTTCCACAGATGAATAAAGTTATAAATAAAAACTGTCATGAGGGCGGGGGTTAACATCGGAAGAATAATTCGCCAGAAGATACCGAAATGAGAGCAACCATCGATCTTCGCTGCTTCTTCTAATGACTTCGGAATTTCCTGCATAAACTGCGTTAAAATAAAAATAGAAATCGGCAGGCTGAAGGCAATGTATGGACCAAGCAGCGCTAGTAATGAATCATACAACCCCATATTTTGCGATAGCTTAAAGATCGGAATTAGCGTCGCATGAATGGGGAGCATCATTCCCGAGATGAAGAGGAGAAAGAGTCCACGATTGAAACGAAAATTCATTCTGCTTAGTGGATAGCTTGCCAGCGCTGCAATCAACATCACAGCCACGACCGCTGCTACCGACACAAGAATACTGTTCAAGAAATACCGCGTTAAGCCCATCTGAAAAACGTCCGCGTAGTTTCCCCATTCAATCGATGTAAAAATCGCAAACGGTCTCTCAAAGAATGTACTTTGATCTTTTAAAGAAGTCGAAATCATATAAACAAACGGATAGCCGGTGAATATGAGTAGCACCAAACCGATTAAATACAAAGGCATCTTTCTGAGTGATTGGACCATTAGAAAGCTCCTTTCTTCTTGCGATTATAATCAACAACTTGGATAAGGATTGTTACGACGAGCGCAATCAAAAACATAATAAAAGCAATCGCACTTGCGTAGCCCATATTAAAATTGATAAAAGCCTGTTTGAACATGTAGGTTCCCATTAGCTCTGTCGCATGATTTGGTCCACCGCCTGTCATAATGTAGAAGATATCGAAGGCTTTCAATGAACCTACGATCGCCAGAATGGATGAACTAACAATGGTCGGCATAAGTAGCGGGAAAGTAATATGAAAAAACTTCTGCCACGAATTCGCTCCATCTATTTCCGCAGATTCATAGAGTTCTTCTCCAATCCCAACCATAGCTGCTTTAAAAAGAATCATATAGAAAGGCGAGAACTGCCAGACAACAACGAGAAGAATCGCAATTAATGCCGTATTTTCATCACTAAGCCACGCCACATTCTCAAATCCAAGGAAATTAATAAGTTGATTAATAATGCCGTTAATAGGGTCAAACATGTAAACCCATAGCAAACCAATCGCAACTGTCGACATCAAGAAAGGGAGGAAATAGACACTGCTGAATAGCCGAATTCCTCGAATTGGTGCAAATAGCATTAAAGCCATGATCATCCCAAGGGGAATTTGAACAAAAACAGATGTGATTACGACCCACGCATTGTTCGTAAGTGAAGTCCAAAAAACGGCATCGTGAAATAATTGGACATAATTATCAAGACCAATGAACGTCTTATCACTTGTGCCATCCCAACTGTAAAAGCTATAGTTCAAGGTAGATAGAATGGGATAGATGACATAGACCAAGTAAACAATTAGCGCTGGTGCGGTGAACAAACTTATCGTGACCGCTTTCCTCATATTCTTCTTCTTTGCCTGACGGACAACCTTCGTCCTCTCGCTGCTTCTCGTCACCTCAGCTGTTTCCATGCTTCATGCTCTCCCTTCTGTAGATAAGAAAGAGGGGAAGCCCCCTCTTTCACTTATTCAAGCAACTCTTCTGCCTTTGCTTCCATTTTGTTAGCAGCTTCTTCCGGCGTCATTGATAGCCCGAATAGTGCCTGAGTGGTATCTTTATGAAGTTCTGCAAGTTCTGGAGGAAGCGTTTGGTCATAAGGCATTTGAATATGGGAGGCATTCTGCGCGACATCATAGAACTGTTTAACAAATTCATCTTCTGGCACAACATCCTTCACGGCAGCCAGCGTTCCTGTACGATCCGTGAACTTCTGTGCTGCTTCTTTACTTGTAAGTGCCTGGATAAATTCAGCAGCTAAATCAGGATTTTTAGATTCTTTTGCCACTGACCAAACCGGCCCTGTAGCTCCACCGACCTGTGTATCATTTCCTTCCCCACCAGCAATTGTTGGGAACACAAAGAAACCAAGTTTATCTTCGAACTGAGGCGCTTCTTCTCTAACGTTATTTAGAAAGGAAATCGTCATATCCATCATGGCAGCCTGACCAGAATACATGAGCTGACGACCGCGACCTTCATCATAAGGAATACCATTAAAGCCCTCGTTAAAAGCATCCATTTTGACGAGTTCCTGAATGTATTCACCCGCTTCCACATAAGCTGGATCATCAAACCCGCGTCCCTCTCGATTAAATGCGCTTTCAAACAAGTCAGGACCGCCAATTCGACTGGCAAAGTTCATTAAATAATACGCTCCTGGCCACTTCGTTTTATTCGTTAAAGCTAGCGGTGTTACATTATTTTCTTTCAGTGTCTTAATAATTTCAGTAAACTCCTCATACGTCTTTGGTTCCTCAAGATTATACTTTTCAAAGATTTCTTTGTTATAAAAAATCACATCCAGAGATAACCCTAACGGAACACCATACACTTTGTCATCGAAAGTTCCGTTATTTAATGCCATTTCTAAATAATGATCTTGATCCACATTTTCTGTAATATCTTGCACATTTCCCTGATCAACGAAATGCTTCAACCAACCGCCACCCCAGCTCTGGAATACGTCCGGAGGGTTGCCCCCTGACATCGAAACAGCCAATTTTTGTTTATACGCATCATTAGGTGTTTGAAGCAATTTTACCTTTACGCCATCATGATCTTCTTCAAACTGTTTCGCGACTTCCTGAAATAGTTTTTCCCGTTCACCGGTTTCAATGTGCCAAACCTCAATGACCTTCTCATCTCCATTATCCGCATTTCCAGAAGCACCTTGATTTCCCCCACATGCGGCTAGCAGCAACAACACCATAACCGATAATAAAGCCGTTACTTTCTTCATGCATTATCCCCCTCATTTAGTAGTCATGATTAGTAAGAAACAATTTATGAATGCTTGCTAAGGAAATAGTTCAAACTCATTTCAATACTTTCAAAAGGAGAGCGCTTACATCTGTCCTGTTCAACAATCCACCAGTCAACATTCGACTGATGACCTTGATGAAGAACGCCATTAAGATCAACCCCACCTGTCCCAAGTTCAGCGAAGAACTGCTCGCCATCCGTCGTCATATCCTTTAGGTGAACAAGCGGTGTGCGATCTTGATATCGCTTCATCCAATCAACCGGATTCTCGCCAGCACGTGTTAGCCAATAAATATCAAATTCCGTTTTTACCCATTCGGGATTCGTTTCATCGAAAATCGTTTCAAGGGCTGTTTTACCGCTCGTTAGAGGCTCTAATTCAAAATCATGATTGTGATAGCATAACGAGAGACCTTCTTTCGCGCATTCCTTTCCAACATCATTCAAAGTTTGAATCAGCTCAGCATATCCTTGTTCATTACGTAGTTCAGGTGCTAGAAATGGACAAACAATTTTATGACTCCCGATATCATGCTGAGCCTTTATGACGTGACTTAAATCGCTCTTTAGCGCATCAAGAGGAATATGGCTTGATGCCGCTTTGAGTCCAAGACTATCAATCAGTTTTCTCAATTCCTGCGGAGACATATCGTAATATCCAGCAAACTCTACGCCTTGATAACCTATGTCGGCCACCTTTTTCAAAGTCCCCACAAAATCTTTCTCACTTTCCTCTCGTAACGTGTACATCTGTACTGCAACAGGTATATTCGCCATGCTATTCTCCCCTTTTTAAATTGAATGAACTTACTGAACGGCTAGCCCCTTCACCTCCTGAAAAAAGTTAACTTTAAAATGTAATGGATTACATTTTAATATCGATTTTTTTCATAAAACACTACTAAATTAGGAACTTCTTCCTGTTCATAAAGTAAACGATTACATTTTGTTGTAACAGCATAGTCTTGAAGACTAAACCTGTTTGTTATACCCACATGAATCTCGGATAATCAGTTTTGTATCTAGAACAAGCTGTTTCTTTGTTAACGGTTCACCTTTAATTTGTTTCAATAGAAGTTCCATGGATCGTTTTCCCATTTCCAATAAAGGCTGCGCCATTGTGGTAAGAGCTGGTTCAAAGATTTCTGAGAACTGAATGTTATCAAAGCCGACCACCGCAACGTCTTCCGGTACGCGAAGCCCGTGGGCTTTAACGGCCTTAATGGCGCCCATCGCCATGCTATCATTTGCTGCAAATATTGCTGTTGGGGTCTTATCCAAAGCAAGAAACTTGTTCATCTGATTATATCCCGATTCAAAAGAATGATCACCTTCCTGTATTAAAACACTTTCTACCGCTATGTCGTGCTCAAGAAGAGACTGTCTGTAACCTTTTAACCGATCCCTGCTTAACGGAATGTCCAGGGGACCTGTAATCATTCCTACTCTTCGATGACCAAGTTGAAGTAAATGCTCCACAGCATCTCGTGCACTGCTAATATTATCAATGGCTACAGTCGGCGCGGTTAAACCTTCAATATAATCTGAGGCAAGGACAACAGGATAATCATTTGCAAGATCCGAAATCATTTGGTAATCCAGCCGTGTTGTTAATAAAATCATTCCATCAACCTGCTTCTGCTTTAACTCTTCTATGTAGCTATAGGCTTTATCAGGCTCCTGATAAGTATTACCCAGAAGAACCTTATACCCCGATTGACTCGCGACGAGATCAATTCCAGCAATCATTTGCGGAAAGACATTATTCATAATCGAAGGAACCATAACAAGAATTGTCTTTGTCTCTGTTCGTCTAAAATACCTCGCTAAAATATTCGGCTGATAATTAAGCTCTTCAATTGCCTGTAGCACCTTTACTCGCGTCTTCTCTTTCACAGCTTCAGGGTTCTGAATCACCCTGGACACGGTTGCCGTCGAAACATTTGCAAGTTTTGCCACATCTGTCATATTCGCCATTTCAATTGTCTCCTAGTGTTTAAAATAAATACTTGCCTTATTTCAAACTATAAATGGCTTTGGGAAAGAATTCAAGCAAAAATGTAATGGATTACATTTAGCTTGTCAATTACTTTCGTTGATGCTCATTATAGAGAAGATCTTGATTAATTTCAATGTTTTTTGAAAATTATTTATTTTTAGTTTTTTTCAACAGAGAAAGACACAATAAAAAAGAGTCCATTAAGTAAAACGCAATGGACTCCCTCTTTTAATTATTTTATTTCATTAATCAAACGTTTAATTAATTCGAAGTTCCTGCTGATTCATCATTTTCGTTTTAGCAAAGGGACTTTTAATCCCACCAACGTTGAATAAAAATAGCTTTGCTGCCTTACTAACGAAAACAGAAGTTCCGAGCACTAATGTGAAAACAAGAACAAAATATTCTTCATGCCAGATAGCTTCTGGTAAGATGCTCGAATAAGTGAAAATAATCAGTGGGTAGACAAAGTAGAGTCCTACGGTGTTTTCACCGATAGAATGAAAGAAAATATCAAGCAGCACCACTTTTCTAACTGAATGATAAATCCCGAGTAATGACATCATGATGATCGGCACTGTTATCATCAGAGACCATTCTTGCTGAAAAATAGAGCCATACATGAAATAATACAAAGTCTCGAAACCAATGAATCCAATTAATGTGATAAATCCTAATTGATTAAAATTATTCAGAAAGCTCTGTACACCATCCCAGTGACGAGCTAAGAGACCTCCAAATACAAAGAAGAAAATCCACTTCAACAGCAAACCCTCTTGTGCAAAAAATTCATGTCCTCCACTTAATTCAGGAGATAGAAAATAGTAATGAATCACTCCAGAAAGTACCACTAAAAGTGACCAACCCCCTTTAGCTCGAACAAGTTTCAGAACAGGAAAAATGAGAAGAAATTGCAGAACGACTGAAATAAAAAACAAATGATAAAATGAATTCCCCAACGCAATATGAACAAAAGAATCTTTCCACCCGGTAAACATCTCTGCATTCATTACGATTTTTAAAAGAAAAAGATAGAAAAGGTTCCAGAGAACGAATAAAAGAACAACCTTTGAAACCTCAAAAGAACTTAACTGCTTCTCTCTTTTCTTATTCTCCGATTTTTTAAATAAATATAACCCAACGATCACGGCAAACATCGCGATACCAAATTGAGTGAGTTGATATGGAATGGAACTAATTTCATTCAACGGCTGTTTTTCTCCCAAGAAAAACTGTTCCAAAACATGAACGAGTATTAGAAACAAACAAGTAATCGCACTTAGAAAAATGACTTCTTTATGAACTTGATTCGCTTTCTGCATGAGCTCACATCCCGTTGTGGTTTGGCTTGATACTTCTATTATAAGGATGTCCGTCTCTCTGTGGAGAGACAATGGCTATTCTTTACAAAAGATTAATAGAGCTAACATGAGCCTTACAAAGAATTCATTTGCACGAAATAACACGAGCAAGTAACGAACAAATCCCCGTCGACAAATACCGGGCGGTGACAGGCACTCGCTAACAAATACCGACAAGTGACAGGCACCACTAATTCCACAAATTTTTTTCACCCCACATGCCCCTTTTCGCTCTTTTCAAACGATATATAGAGTGAAAGGAGGTGATCAACATGGCAACAGCATCCCTCATGGATACGCAGCTTCGCCTTGTTCTTGAAGTAGGCGTTGATGAAAACGGCAAGTCGATCTTTCGTAGTAAGAACTTCAACAACGTGAAAACATCCGCTACGCCTGATGCCCTCTTCGCAGTAGCATTAGCGCTAGCACCGCTTCAACAGCACAACCTGTTTGCAGTCGAGCGCAATGACTCTTCTGATCTTCAGGCGTAAGCAAAAAGAGTAGCACACCTACTTAGAAAGGAGGAAACCAATTATGGCGAAAACACTTGAACTTCAATTCAATACGCGTGACAACAAACCATTTTCTATCACACTCACTGAGCCAGTTGAACCGGTGAATCCGGTATCAATTGCGGCAGCGATGGATGCAATCATCACACAAAACTGCTTCACAACAAGTGGCGGTGATGTTGTAGCTAAGAAAGGCGCGCGCATCATTGAACGAAACGAAAACGACATTATCATTGGATAGTTGATTTGAGGAAGGGCATTTGTCCTTCCTCTTTCATCCGTGCCAATAAAGAAGGAGGGAAATCAATGGAGTCCTGGATGTCACTCATAAGCCAAGTGGGCTTTCCAATCGTGGTAACGCTCTACCTTTTACACCGCATCGAACAAAAGCTTGATACGCTGAATGATACGATTTTACAGCTACCAGATCACCTCAACGCCAAAACGTCGGACAAGCCTATAGCACCGTAGAAACTTTTGAAAGAATTTGAGGTTCATCCCCCAGATCGCCTGAATCTCATTTTCTTCCCTCTTCTCATACATATTCTTTTTTCAACCAGATTCCTACATAGACAACTTCATACCGACAAACCGCTTCCTACCTTTTTTAAAAGAAAAGCATGTGAGGTTTCTTTAAGTGCGCGGTGCGTCAGAACGTGGAACGCCTACCACACGTTCGAAAACAAAACTTGTCAGGTGAGCTGAAGCCGATGCAGAAAATTCAGCGTTCCCACATTCCTGCAGTTCCCGGTTTCTGTAGTGGGAAGCTATGGCGTGAACGGCCATAACGGTTCGGGTAGGTAACCAGGTGTACTACGGTACAGGTAGCAGCGCGCAGAATACGCACATTGGACTGGTTTGATGTGTAGAAAGCGTGCTGTTGAAGAAATTCAAGCGTTCAAATCGGGTGATACGGTGGAAAACTCAGAAGGTCTCAGTATACTTCAGAATGAACGTCTCCTTTTACAGCGCTGATGCAACTTGTCAGCGCTGTAAAGGTAGTCATTCTTTGTCCAATGTTTCCTATCTGATCTAGTGCCTTCAGTCAGGAAAGGCGTTAGGAAGTCAAGAACTGAATCAAGAGGTATGAAAAGATTTATCTTTCAAATGAAAAAGAGAGGATGATAAGTGATAAGAAAAGGGGGCTGCGGGTCAGATTTGATGGGGGTTGGAGTGGAAAATAAAGTGCTCATAAAAGAAAAAAGCATCACCAAGACTTCTCCAGCGATGCTTGTACCTTATTCTCCATTCAACAAATCCTTACAAATATCGGGTGGTGACAGGCACCGTTAAAGCCTTTAAAGGCAACAACACATGAACAGTAGTTCCCACTCCTACTTCACTATCGAATTCAATACGTCCGCCGTGCTCGTGAACGATTTTATAGCAAACGACTAATCCTAATCCTGTGCCAGCTTCCTTATTCGAGAAGAAAGGATCACCTAGATGCTTTAGACGTTCTTTCGAAATCCCTACACCCTGATCAGAGATAGCTATTCGAAACGTCTCGCCATCTTGACTCGTTTGAATCGTTAGCTCCCCTCCATTTGGCATCGACTCAATCCCATTTTTAATGAGATTGATTAAGACCTGTTTGATTTGATTCACTTCACACTCAACAAGACCGCGTACTTCTTGAAAGTCTTTCTTAATACATACATTGTTTATACGGGCTTGCGAGTTCATAATCGACAACGTATCACAAATAAGCGTTGTCACATTTGCCTGCTGATAGGTCACAGCTTGTGGCTTTGCAAGAGATAAAAATTCTGAAATAATGTTCTCGATTCGATTCATCTCAGACAGCATCAACTCGTGTATCTTACCATCAATTTTCCCTTTGTATAATTGAATAAATCCTTTTACTGCCGTTAATGGATTCCGAACCTCATGGGCCACTGCGGCTGCTAGTTGTCCAATAACCGAAAGCTTTTCGGAGCGAACCAACAACTCTTCCGTGCGTTTTCGATCACCGATATACCGCGTAAACGCTGAGATAGCCAGCACATTTCCCTCCTGATCTCTAAGCGGTGAGTACGTTACGCTAACCTCCAATAAACTGCCATCTTTATGCTTTCTAACGGCTTCATAACCAATGATCTCTCTACCACTTGTCACCGTATCACAAATAGACTTTGCTTCATCGCGATTTCCATCAGGATAGAGCTCAATCATCTGACGGGGCATTTCCTCTTCAGAATACCCATATAGTCGTTGAAATGCCAAGTTCGTTTTTAACACTTCTCCATTTAAGGTAATAACAGAAATTCCGTCTGCACTATTAGAAAAAATCGACTCCAAAAGCTCTTTCGTTTCAATTAAATCTTCTTCTACCTTCTTCCGATGTGTGCTATCCCGACCAATCGAAATCAGATAACCGCTTTCACCTTCGCCTAAAGGACCAGTTGCTTTGACAATATCAAACGTTCGTTCTTCTCCATTATGTAAAAGCTGATGTTCGAATTGAATATTAGATGCATTGTTTTTTGTTAGCTCAGATGGAAATGCCTCTTTTAAAAATGGAATAGCATCCCACTTCGCGCTCCCAATTTCAGCAAACGTTTTGCCTACAACCTCCTGTCCTTCTAAGTTAAAAAGTTTCTTCGCATAGTGATTCATCTCTAGTATCTGGCCATCCTGGCTTTGAAAAACGACAAATTCCGGCATCGAGTTGATAAGAGAACGAAGAAGTTCTTCTTGTTTAAAGGCTTCTTGCTGTGCCGATTTGTAAGCAGTAATATCTTTTAAAATGTTATAGGCACCGATGTACGACTGATGAATTTTAATTGGAATCGTTTTAACTTCGATATAGATTAAATCCCCATTTTTATGAGTAATGCTTGTTTCATAGACTTGTGCTTTTCCTCGTAATGCTTTGTTCGTATAATATTTTATTCTTTTTAATTCTTGAAATGAAATATTCTGTTCATATGTATAGATAATCTCGCACTTTTCATAGCCAATCATGAATTGAAGAGATTGATTAATATCCGTAATGCGCCCATCCGGGTCAACAAAAATAATTCCGTCCGGGTTTTCAGCAATTAAAAAATCATGTTTTAAGTGTAGTTCACTTAACTCTTGCTTTATATTTTTTTCATGATTCGAGGTTAATGTTTCCATACAAACGAAAAGCATAAGATTTTCTTCCAAATAGGAAATTTCAATAAGATGAGCTTCCTTGTCCAAAACCGAAGTGAAGACAATTTCGATCGGATTTTCTGTTGAAGAACAGTTAAGTTCCTTCATAAAATATTGAGCAGAATGCTCAATCATCCATATCTGATCAATACGATAACGTTCTTTATTCTCATCTTCTGGAAGAATCTTTTTCCCTTCTTCGTTACAGTAAATCACAGCGCCCTCTAAATCTACTACGAATAACGGGAGGGGAATTCTACCATAATATTTTTCATAACTCACAGCGCCCACACCCTCCAAAATTTGGCTTTCATTCCTTTTATTATCTCATATTTTATAATTGATGTAAGGCTTCACAAAAGAAATAAACCGCTGACTTAAGCGGTTTATTTCTTGCTACTATCAACTTAGAGATAAAGTGGCTTCTGCCTACATACGAAGCGATTAATCAAACGTTTGTTTAACGTCAACTTAACGGTCTGTATCAGAAACTCTCTTAACCTCTTGAAGCAATGGCTAATAGAGATCCGAACCTTTTTTCACGTAATGAAGTTCCTTCACTCCTGGTACTTTCAAGTGAATGGCACCGCTTTGTTTGTTATACCACAAACGTAATCCATCTAAAAAAACGGACTTCTCTGTTTCAGTAACTTCTAACTTCATCATTTATCGCTCAATCCCTTTCTTTAGTAGTGCTCCTCCACAAATGCCTGCTCTTCATCAGCAGACAATAACCGACTCGCCTTTCCAATTGATCCGTTTTTCAAGCTCCAGAGCTCGTTATGAACGTAAACCGCGTTTTCAAAATTTCCGTTTTTCCATTTCATTAACGCTTGCTCATATAAATCGTAATGTTCATACTCTCCCGTACCTTCGACTTGATCCAGAATGGCAAGCATGTCGGCAATACGCGCATCGGTCATTTCAACGAGCGTCCATTTCTCTTCTGCGTAAACTTTTTGATGCGTCATCCCGTGAAGCGTGTTCATAAAATGCTGCTCACTCGGAATATCCTCATTAGCAGTTGAATTTGATCCCTCATCAATATAGCGTTCCTGATCAATTCCCTCTGCCGCCTCAGCAGAGCCCTCACCGGCCGCTTCACTTACGTCTTTTTCTTCTAGTAAACTCGTATTCATATCTGAGATAAACCAATAGCCAAGCCCAAGAGTTAAAAGGACAATGGATATGATTGAAATGAGTATTGTTTTAATAGATGGCATGTTTTGGACAGCTCCTTATATTTTTAATTAATGTGATATTTACTCATAATACTGTGATATAAATTCTTGTTCCTCTTCATCAGTCAACGACCTTGTTGCTTTTCCAGTTGTTCCGCCACTCCATCTCCAGATTTGGTTGTGTACATCTACAGCGTTTTCGAAATTCCCTTTCTTCCATTGAATTAGTGTCTCGTAATAGAAATCATAATGTTCATAAGTTTGCTGACCCTTGATTTTTTCTAAAGTATCCAACAAATTGGATATGTTCTTATCATTCATTTCATAAAGGCTCCATTTTTCATCAGCCTGAACTTTTTGATGGGTCATCCCGTGGATATAATCAATGAACTGTGACTCTGTTGGAATTGACTCATGATTGTTAGTTGGTTCTTTTTCTGATGAAAACAACGGCAACCGCTCTCCGTCAAGTGTTTCATTTTTTTCAGGATCAATAACTTCACTCATTCCAGTCTTCACTTTGTGGCTTCCCTTAACACTAATATTGCTTTTCATGACATAATTCGAATACCCATAGGAAGAGAAGAGAAGAAGCAGAATAAAACAGGAGACTATGGATATAACTGGTACCAGTCGCTTTGGTTTTTTCTTAGTTTCATTATTGTTAATAACTTTGTAATAAATCCGCTCCTTCTCCTCTTCACTCACCTCACCCTTCTTCAAAACCGTCTCATTCATATCCCTGTGAAGATTTTTCAGCTTGTCCTCCATCTACTCAACCTCCTTATAAAGCTCACGAAGTTGCAATTTAGCACGCCTTAATCTCGTTTTGATCGTCTCTGTATTAATTCCTGTTAGCTCTTCTATTTCTTGAAGACTTAAATCTTCATAATAAAATAAAATGATCACTTCTCGATATTTTACCGATAGCGAAAGCACCTTCTGGGAAACCTCTTCTCCTTCACTTTTTTGAACGAGAATCTCATCTAGCCCAGTGCCCACCTCCACCTTTTCGTCCCCACGAAAAGGAATCATCGACCTGAACCACTTACTTTTCAAATAATCTTTGCAGCGATTGACGGTAATTTTAAATAACCACGTTTTATAACTGCTGTCTCCCCTAAAACGGTCGATGTTTTTATAACAAGAAATAAACACTTCCTGCGTAATATCATCGGCTACCGTCCAATTTTTCACATATGTAAAAGCAAGGCGCTTGATCGGTTCTGCAAAATCATCGATCAACTCCCTGATTAATTCATTTCTCTCAAACTCATTCTCTCTTATTTTCTCCCCCAACGAGCTCCCCCCTGGATTTCCCTGTATGATAGACGACCTACTTCCCACAATCGGTTCAAAAAGTTCATTTTTTAATGGATAACAACCAAATTTACCGTAAAATGGTTTAGCTTCAAAACTATAACACAAAAAAGAATCACAGAAAGCACCTGCGCTTTTTGTGATTCTTCGCGTGTGATCATACTTATAGGTTATTAATCAAACGTTTGTTTAACCTTTCAAAACCTGCATGTTCTTTTCCACATACGCCCAGTTCTGCGGAAACGGAAACCGCAATCGCCAATAAGTAGTCCCGAGCAAATCATAGGCTTGCATTTGTTTGTATTTCTCCTTGATGCTTTGAATGTCTTCAAACCACACCACGTGTTCCTTACCGCTCAAGTTATAGCTGTAAGTTGGCGCTTGGGCTATCTCGTTGTATTGAATAGGAAGCCACCCGTTAATCGCACGATTTTGCGCATTTTGCACCGCAATCATTTCGGCTGGATTCTCCTGTGCAGGCAATGACCAATCATAGCCGTAAAGACTCATTGCCATCATCACTTTGCGATGGTTTATCTGACTCGTAGCATACATTAACATTTCTTCCACCCACCAGACGGGGGCAATGGGATCCGGTGGACCAATCGCATAGCCATAGTCAATCGTCATCACCGAAACGATGTCCACGATTTCACCTACGGCTCGATAATCTAGAAAGCCAACCAGTCGATTTGTCGGCAAATCGCTGCTTTTCGCGTGCGCATTAAGTTGGAGCGTCAGATTGCCAAGCCCCTTCTTTAGCTCTTTTAAAAATGACGTAAAATCATTTCGCCTTTCTGGTGGCACAAATTCGAAATCAACGCTAACCCCTGCATATCCTTTTTCCTTTACTGTTCTTACGAGATTTTGAACGAGCGTTGTTCTTCTTTCCTTGCTTTGAAGAACTACGTCGGATAACTCAGGACTGAACATCTGTCCTTCATAATTACTAATAACAAGCAAAGGCTTGATGCCCAGGGCTTTCGCCTGTTGTAATATCGCATCATCATTGATTGGAAGTACGTCTCCCTCCGGTGTAAAAGAATACGTAAATACCGCTAAATAAGTAATCGAATCGCTCAGGTTGTTCAATGTTTCTACATAAGGAGAACCTTCAATCGCATCAAAAAAGACGAGCGTTTCCATCTGATATTTTTGCATAGTTGGAATCCTAATTCTCGCACCGACCAGGAGAGCCGTCGGATTCAACGCCGGGTTAGCTTCAACAATTGCTTGAACGGAAGTCTTATACTGTTGAGAGAGATTCCAAAACGTGTCGCCCTGTTTAAGCTGATAAAATCGTTCAGATAGATCCTGATCCGGTATATACAGGTTTAATCCTAGAACAAGTCGATCAGACACAAGTCCGTTCACCTTCTGTATTATTGAAATCGGCACACCATAGGCCAATGAAATACGCCAGAGATTATCCCCACTTACCACCGTATGAACCGCCATCGAATCTCCCCCCAATTATGCAGCAGGCTATACTGTTAGTGTATTTTGCGAAGGAGGCGTTCATGAATAGTCAAGGAATCTAAGTCATTCTAACTCCAACCACTCTTCGACAAATAGTTACACACTTCGGGTGGTGACAGGCACCAACACAACCAACCGACCAAACAAAAAACCCGGGGTGCGCCCCGGGCTTGTCCATCAACCTACTTCTCTAATAACTGATTCTTTACTTTCTCACTCACCACTGACTCTCCACCAAGCACATAAAGCTGATCAATGCCAAGTTCATCGTAAGCTTCTTCAATAGAGGCTGGAACTTCGTTAGGCATGACTAACATCGATACCGCATCTCGTTTCGCTGCAAGAACGGATCCTGATAGAGCATCTGCAAAGTCCATTCCAGTGGAAATGAAAGCGGCGTTCGCTGATTGATTTAACAAAGCTATATTTGCAGCCGTTTCAAATCGGTGAGCTCCACCAATTCGTTCAGCAGCCGGAAGTTGGTTCATCACTTCTTCAGCTACAACTCCACTACCCCCAACGACGATGCTTTCATCAAAATCTTCTAACACGCGCTTTGTATCTTTCGGTAATTCATCTTTCTCTGTTAAAAGAATAGGATAGCCATTTTTCGCCGCATAAGGGGCAATGGCAAGTGCGTCTGGAAAACTAAGTCCGTTGGCTACAATCGCTTTCTTGGGATCTCCATCGAGACGAGCCGCGATATTGGCAGCTGTTTCAAATCGGTCATCTCCACTGATACGCTCTACCTTCAGTCCTAACCCTTTCAACTGATAGGTCACATAATTGGAGACAGCTCCATTACCACCAAGAACAATCGCTTTTGAGGCACCAAGTCTCTTAATCTCTTTTTGAATATCTCGGTCCATAGAATGACTTTCTGTCAGTAGAATCGGAGCGTCATATTTGTAGGCAAGCGGTGCTCCCGCAAGTGCATCAGCAAAACCATTGCCACGTGTGATGACCACTGTATCTGCCTGCTCCCAGCCTTCTTTTGAAATCTCGATGGCTGTTTCATACCGATCCTTACCAGAAAGGCGCTTATCAACTACCTTTTCACTATCAACTTTTACAATCACAGTCGTTAATGGATCAAGCTGAATGCTATTCTTTGTTAGCTCATATCCAGAAGGCTCTGAAACCCTCTTCACGCCGGCTTCATCATCGTCAACAAGCACTTGACCTTTCGATAAATCTTCTTCAAGCGTTAGCGTTCTTTTCTCGTCATCAGCATTCACAAACACGTAGTACGTGCCGGTTTTATCTGTTGAAACGTTTTTATACCCAATTGTTAAGTCAGTATCTTTCATTTCAGGCGCATCGACTAGTTGAACATTCGCATCGACTAACTCTTTTGTACCAAGTCGGAAAGCGTCTGTTGATTTTCTTAAGTCGATCAACCCACTCGTATAAGTCATTGTTTCTTTCTGAATGCCGTCTTCCGTTACCGCACTCCAGTCAAACATGTTAATCGCATCAGTGGAATCATAAGAGTCGTGAATAAAATAGGGATGCTCGAACGGCTCGCCGTTCTCATCTACCATATACGTTTCTTTTGCTTCTGGCTTCCCTTCGCCTTTCCACTGCTTCGTTCGACCGTATTCCTGCCCAGCATGTAAGAAAGATACACCCTGACTCGTCATAATCATCGCATTCCCGAGACGGATGCGTTCCTGAATTTCTTCCTCATGATCGGCAGGATCTTTCTTAATCGACTGCGCGATGACATCATGAAGCGTTAAGTTATCGTGTGCTGCAATATATTGGACCACGTCACCAGGATCATCCGCTACAAAATTCCCCGGCTGTCCTTTAATGTTATTAAAAATTGTCTCGATATCGCGGGCACCGCCGGTTAAGAAACGGGGTTCGCCTTCACTTCCGAAGCCTGATTTTAATTCGTTACGAATTTCATCTGAAAAGACGCTTGCGCTATCCGTATGGTCCATCCAATCCTGATCAGCTGGCATCACTTCATTTTCATCGTTTCCATCCCCAACGAACGTTCTCCATCCTTCGCCAAGCATAATTAAATTCGGATTCAACTTTTTCGCTTCATCGTAAGCGATTTGAACACTTTCAGCATCAAGGTCACCCATTAAATCAAAACGAAACCCATCCACTTTAAATTCATCTACCCAGTACGTGATCGAATCGATCATCATTTTTCTCGTCATTTCATGTGTTGTGCCAAGCTTTCCACCACCATAGCCGGTTTTTGGATTGCCTTCTTCATCCATGAAATGATAATAGCCAGGCATCAAATCTTCAAAAATGCTAACGAGCGCCGTGTGGTTATACACAACATCAAGCACAACACCCATATCACGCTTATGAATTTCATCAATAAGCGCTTTTAACTCAGCAATCCGCGCTTCTGGGTCCTCTGGACGCTCGGAGTACATGCCTGATGGAGAAAAATAACTATGCGGGTCATAACCCCAGTTATAGTTGTTTCCTTCAGAAGAATAGTCAAGTTCTCTCTCGTCATTTTCAAGCTCATCTCCAAAGTAATACTTCATCACTGGAAGTAGCTGAACGTGCGTGACACCAAGCTCTTTCAAGTAATCCAGCTTTTCAGCAAAAGAGCTAAATGTGCCAAACTGAGCATCAAGTTCAGATTCAAGATCTGGATCAGATGTAAAATCTCTTACGTGCGCTTCCCAAATAATCGCATCTTCCCGCTTTTCAAACCCTGGAATCGAAGCAAAATCAAGCTTCGGACCAATTGCTGCAGGATTCACAATAGCCGCTTTTCCAACGGTATCTTCATCCTCGTCTGTTGAAGCAGCCATTGATTTCGCATAAGGATCAAGTCCAATCGTTGTCTCACCATAAACATCGATCTCAAACTGATAATAATAGCCTGTTAAATCGTCAATTCCAGTGTTCGACTGATCAAGCTTAACCTCCCAAACACCTTTCTCGCCCTTCGTCATCGCGAGATCTTGCTTTATTAATTTCGACTGATCGTCTTTGTCATAAAGTAGGACAGAAACAGAACTTGCTGGTGGTGACCAGAATTTAATCGTTGCCTCACCATTATCATGAAGCGTCACGCCAAGATCATTTCCATCATAGACAAACTCATTATCCACAAGGCGCCAATCAACTAGTGCCTGCTGTTCTTTTTCGTTGTAAACGACTTTATAAGCTTGCGTTAGATCGAGTTCAGAACCCATCGTAAGAACAAACTTCAGCCTCTCACTTTCAAGCTTTTCAACCTCAACACGCTTTCCATCTCCGTCAATCACTTTTACATCGTCTACGGTTAGGCTTTCAGGCTTACGATTCAGCAATCCAGTAATCTCATTTTGGGCTGTAATGGTTGCACTTGAAATCTGAGTGCTCAATTCAGGTTCCTCTAAATAAACTTCTTCCTGTCCTTGAACTAACCAAAATTCTCTCTCATCAGAAGTGGGGAAAGTTCGATCATCAGACGTATCTTTTTGATCACCTTTATGTACAATAAAATTCAAGCCATTCGTAATTTCATTGACTGGAACATCAACGTACATTCCATAGCTCGTTTCCTGTTCAAATGCGACGGGATTTCCCCAATCAACTTTATAGTCAATAGCAGGATTGTCGTCATCCGCATTCCATAAATGCAGTCCCCAACCTTCAAAATTATCATCGGCTCGCTGGTAATGCACACGAATATGATCGTCAGGTATGGCTGCCTCATCTGATACAGATGTCTCTGCTTTCGAGTACTGTGGCGTAGCAAATACTCCTAGGACCATTAACATGACAGTGAGCAATTTCATTAATCGACTTGCATTCAACAAAAATCTCCTCCTCTGGATTAAAAAATCGTCTACTAGGTAAGTAGTGAAACCGTTTGCACAAAAGACTAAAAAAGAGACGGCTTAATTAAAGCGCTTTCTTCTTTTACCATAACACAATATTTTCATTTTTTTCATTTCATTTCCGATTTTTATGTAAATGGTTATTATGTACTATGTACTTCAAAATACAAGAAAAAGATAATTTGTGTTCAATTTCGAATTTATCTTTTTCTCGACAAATAGTAACAAATATTGGGTGGGTCCAAGTACCAATCAAGGCTTTTAAACTAGACTCTGCTAATCTATTAAACAATTTAATTTTACTAAGAAAGAAAACCCGTTTCACTATTTTTTGTTATACTCAGTATAGAAATTACAAAATGTTACATATAATCCAAGTTATTATCCATATTCCTTTATTCCAAATCCACAAAATAGCGAGGTCTACGATGTCTATTTTAAAAAACGTCTTCAACATTTTCACTGATAAGCGCGATATTAAAGAACCCATACTTTTCAAAGAAAGCACCAATACTCTAGCGACTCTCAATTCATTAACAGAACTGAAAGAGAGTAACGGTACCCACTTAGACATAAAAAAAATCGAAAACCACCTCAAGTTATTTTCAATAGGTCATACTGGAGAAACCCAAGTCTTATTTGAACTCCAAAACACCATGCTTCCCTTTCTCATTTTGCACGATGTCTATTTAGAATTCGAAGACTACCAGGCACAAATGGATTTTGTCATTGTCACTCACAAATTCATTCTTGTTTTAGAAGTGAAGAAGTTGTTTGGTAATATTCGTGTAACGGATAAAGGAGAGTTTCAACGTGAGATTAAGAAGAACAATCGAGTACTAAGCAAAGAAGGTATGTATAGCCCTATTAATCAGGTTGAAAGACACGTTGAGATTCTTGAAAAACTTCTCAAATCGAACGGCACGATTACAAAATGCCCAATTCGATACGCAGTTACCTTTGCTAATCCCAAAACGATTTTGGATATATCACATAATGCACCCGCTTCCATTCAATCCAGTGTCATTCGGCATGACCAAATTAAAACGTTTTTGAAAACTGAACTTGAAAAGAAGTCCCCTGTATTTATGTTCGATCAGCACCTTAATCAAATAGCGGAAAAAATTTTACAAAATCATAAAGAAAAGCCATTTAACGCAGAAAGCTATGTACTTGATCGATCTCCATCCTCTGTCAAAGAGCCTACTAATTATTCGCCAGCAACAAACCACCAAGAAACAGATGAACAACTAAGAGCTGTACTAATTGCATATCGATCCAAAAAGGCACAGGATCTAAATCGCAAACCCTATCATATTTTCACGAATAAGGTGTTAGATGAAATCACGATTAAGCAGCCTTCCACTATGGATAAGCTATTACAAATCGAAGGGGTTGGCCCTAAGATAGCCTCGGAATTTGGAGAAGATTTATTGGCACTTATCCGAAGAAAGCAAGAGTTACAATCATCCTATGAGAATAATAATGGTAATCATCAGATTCGGACTGCCGTAAAAAAGGAATCCACGTATCCATCGAACAAACAAAATGATGACCTTCTCAGGGAATCACTTGTGAAGTTTCGGACTACATGCTCTAAAGACCTATCTGTGAAGCCATACTATATTTTTACGAATCGTACACTAGAAGATATTCTAAAGAAAAGGCCAGAGAATATAAAGGAGCTTTTGAAGATAGAAGGAATCGGCCCTAAGAAAGCCGAGGAGTTTGGTCAGGGGATTATTGATCTAACTAAAAAATATAGAATTTAAAACAAGACACTTCTATTACATAAGAAAAGGAAGCGGTTCACTTAAACAAACGTTTGATTAAGTGAACCGCTTCCTCTTAATGATTGTATGTTTTGAGATCATAACAAGATTTATCGACAAGTCACCGCGATCCTCCCTTACTAATCCTCGCAATCACTTCTTCAATAAAAATAAAAAACACCGTTCTCGTTTTTTCAAACGGAAGCAAGCTGCTATCCTGATTAAACTTCGATAAATAAAAAATATAATCGGCCATCGAATTTAACGTGTTCACATACTCTTCTAATACCAGCATGATCGTTGCACCATTTTTCTTCGTTTCAGTAAACAACTTTTCAAAAGAAGAAAACTTTCCTGTCACAGATAGAACGATTAGGAGCGTATCTTCATCCGCCAGGCGACTCGCAAAGTCCTCGCTTTGTGCCACCGTTACATTTTTATCTGAAGAAATGGTTAGCTTGTACCCAAAATACTCCGCACTAATAAAAGACGGGCCCAAACCGTAGATAATAATCTTCTTATACTTTTGGAAAACTGAAACAAAATCATCAACAAGGGCAGGATCAAAGTTTTCTAGAAACTGCATTAAGCGCTCGATTTCACTTGATTTCGTTTTCTTTTCCATATGAATCTGCTGGCCGCTAAAATAGAGCTTATACTGCTTAAAGTTATCAAAGCCTAATTTCCGAACGAGCTTCGATACTTTTGACGGAGAGACGTCACAGAGCTCGGCGGCATCGATAATTTTCAACTTATCATTTGTAGCGACAACATCCGCTAGCTTGCTGTGCACTTGTTCTTCTAATTTTGTGAGATGATTCGTATCTAATTTAATCATAACTCTTCCATTCCTTTCACCTTGCTTCTTGACTCGCGCAGCGAAAACAAGCAACCGCCATTTCCTATTCGAAAATAACGATTGCTTTTCTCTCGAACTGATCATGTCACCATGATCAATAGGTCTACCATAACATGATTCCCAAATGCTTACTTAAAAATCGGATAAGAAAACTTCAATATTTCATCCGTGTGCTTTCTAACATTTTTCACAACAGTTTCATTCACCTTGTTATAAAAATCATGATGATCAGAGACCGGTTTGAACGTTGTTTCTGTTTTCACCATTTGCTCAATCGCTTCAGAAAAATCATCGTAAACACCTAAGTATTGAGAAGCACTAATCGCAGCACCTAAACAGGCACTACTGCTCCCCTTGCGTCGATGCACCGGCAAACCAAACAAATCGGCCATGATTTGCATGATCACATCACTCTTCGAACCTCCACCAATAACGACAACTTCATTCAGCTCCACATCGATTTCTTCTAACATTTCATCTATGTTGTTTTTAATATTGAATGAGATCGCTTCCAGTATCGATCGATAAATATGATACCTGGAGTGACGTTGATCAAAGCCAATCATCATTCCTTTTCGGTAAGGTTTATCCGGTGAAGCCAACCAATCCAAAATCGTAATCAACCCGTCACTACCAACTGGAACTTCTTCCGCCTTACGATTCAGAAACTCTTCTTCTGAAATCCCTAACTTCTTAGCTTCGGTTACTAGTTCTTCGCCAATTAATTTCTTAAACCAGCTAACCGTCCACAATCCCCGTCGAATCCCATTTGATTCATAAACATATTTGAATGGAATTGATGCAAACGTGGGGAAAAAGTTTTTCGCACTTTCGTAATAGTTATCTCTCAATAACATCGAAGAAATAAACGTTCCAAGTGAAATCATAATGGAGCTTTCGTTTTGTATCCCAGAACCGAGCACTTCCACTGCTTTATCATTTGACGTTGCGACAACTGGAATGCCTTCACTGAAACCAAATGCTTCCGCAAACTCACGTCGAATCGAACCAAGCTTTTCACCAGGCTTTACAAGGTTAAATAACATCTCTCTTCGCAGACCATTTTCATAAATCACGTCATCATCGCTAGACCAATCCAACGTCTCGCGATCAACTGGCCAAAACACTTCACAGTTCCCAGCTGTATCGTTGTATTCTCCCGTTAACCGAAGTCCCAAGTAACCTGACGTGGTCGTCACATACTGCACGCGATCATCTTCGTGCTCATACGGTTTTGATAATCGAGCATCCATCCAGCTTATCGCCGGATGAGCTAGATCACCGTCTACATTTAATAAAACACGACAGCATCGGATCGTACATAACCCAATCGCTTCGATTTCTTTCGGATCACCGTCGAAATTCGCTAAACAGTTTTTCACACCGTTATAAACGCTATCCCATAAGTCATCGTCTGGATGAATAACGACGCCTGGTTCAGGGGTTAAAGTTTCCCTTAACGCCTGTGAACCGTAGGCGACTTCATTCCCTTCTAAATCAAAGATCACCACTTTTGTACTTTGTGATCCATTATCAATCCCCAAGATGTATCGATTCGACATGGTTTCCCTCCTCTTAGCTTCTAATATACTTTTTCACTTCGCTAGGTTGAGGAAAAATCGTACCATGATTCATGATTCCTTTTGGATCAAACGCTTCTTTTAACTTCTCAAGCATATAGTAAGCAGAGCCGTGTTCTTCCTTCGTCCATTCAGAACGGTATTTCCCAATACCATGATGGTGACACATGGAGCCGCCTAGCTTCAACGTTTCTTCAATAATAATTTGGTGAATTGGGTGGTGATAAATCCGCATTTCATCTTCTGGTGCACAGTTAATTGTATAGTTGTAGACGAAATACATATTTGTACCATTTAAATAGCTGTGAGAGGAATGACCACCAAGCATCGTGAGTTCGTCTGCTCGATCAAACTCATTTTTAATCCGTTCGATGACGTTGTTATAAAGCTTCGGAATGGTTTCCCAATCAGCCGACACTTCTGTTGTAAAGCCATCATGCGTATTGTGATCGACCATATCTTGAATTTCGCGCTCGATGCGGCTTTCATCCCAGTTCAAGTTGTTAAACCATGATTCAATTAGCGAAGAATCAACCTTCTCAACAATACCGGACTGAAACTTTTCAACTGCTTCTTCAATACCAGCGTTTGTTGCTTCTACGATCCCTTTAGGGCCTTCTGCCATGAAAATCAACACGCACTTATCTTTATAAAAGTGCTCAAAATGCTGTCTTGCATCTTCTTCAGAATACACGCGCGCAACAGAAGGACGATAGCCGTTCACCATTACTTCACGTAGCACTTTAATTCCTGTTTCGACATCTTTAATCAAGTAGCCGTGGAACGCATTATTCTCTGGATTGTGTTTAAAAATCTTCACCGTTACTTCCGTGATATAACAAAGTGCCCCTTCGTTTCCAATCGCAATGTGGCGAATATCAGGGCCACCAGAACGTCTCGGAACGTTCTTAATCTTTGAAACTTGTCCTTCTGGGAAAACACACTCAAGACCAACAACCATATCTTCAATTGCACCATATAAAGTGGAAAGCTGCCCGATACTTCTTGTTGAAACAAGACCACCATATTGCGCTACTGGCTTAGACTGTGGCGAGTGTCCTGTCGTATAACCTAGCTTACGAAGCTCATCTTCAAGCGTTTGAAGCTTAACGCCAGACTGAACGGTTGCCTGCATGTTATACGTATCCATTTTAATAATCTCATTCATCTTAGATCCGTCGATGACGATGGTCGTTTCTTTCCAGTTCTCAAGACCACCCTCAGTACCCGTCTTACCGCTTCTTGGAATCACGTTAATGTTATTTTCATTACAGAACATAAGAAGTGTTTTCACTTCTTCCGTAGAATGTGGGAATACAATCGCAAGTGGTGCTGGAACATCAAGGACATTTTTTGTTTTCGCATACTTTTTGTAGCGATCCGCCGATGCATCGTAAAGCGCCTCTTCATTTGTCACGATTTGATCCTCAGATAGTAGAGACTTCAATTCTTCTAATAGTTTTTTCATCAATTATTCTCCTTTTTCGATATCATATTTTGACAGAATTTATCGTACGAGATAGCCACCGTCGACGTTTAGTAATGTTCCATTTACATAGTTAGACGCGTCAGATGCTAGAAAAACCACCGCTCCCATCAGGTCCTGGATGTTCCCCCAGCGATTTGCGGGAATATGATCGAGAACGCGCTGGTTGTTTGCAATATTTTCTCTCGTACTTCTCGTTACGTCCGTTGCAAAATACCCTGGTGCTATACCATTAACCTGGATGTTGTATTGCGCAAGTTCATCACAATAGGCTTTCGTGAAACCGGCTAGTCCATGCTTTGTGGCTGCATACGCTGGCGACCACTGGCCTCCGAGATAAGAAAATAAGGAACACGTGTTGATGATTTTTCCACTTCGCTGTGGAATCATATACTTAGCTACTTCATGCGAGAGTTCAAACGGCGCATTCAAGTTAACTGACACCATTTTATCCCAATGTAATCTTGTAAACTTCGTAACGTCTGGTTCATTGATGTTAATCCCAGCATTATTTACGAGAATATCGATTTGACCGAAAACACTTACGCATTGATCGACAATGGCTTTACAAAAACCGTCTTCTGTCAGGTTACCAATCATTAAATGATAGCTTACGCCTTCTGCTTCAATTAGCTTCCTTGTTCGCTCATCGTCTTCCGCCATACTAACGGCAAAAATATCTGCCCCAGCCTTCGCAAGCGCAAGGGCAAACCCCTGACCAATTCCTGAATTACCACCAGTAATAATAGCTACTTTTCCCTTCAAGCTAAAAAAGTTCATATTAAAATCCGTAATGTCATTTATTTCGGGGTTCATCCTCAACCTTGCCACCTTTCGGAATGGTTTAACTACGTTTATTCTAATCTTTCAGAAAATAAAAGGCAAGGATTTATAGAGAAATTTCTCTAAAAATACAATATATAATTTATTAAAAGAAAATTTTCCTCTATTGAACATTTGTAAATGCCAATCTAGCTTCTTTTCTAAAACTCCCTTTCTAAAATTAAAAAAGCAGCTACTCTATTAAATAGAGTAGCTGCTTTCAGTTAATATCCTTAATGGAGTATCGCTTCTCCCTTACTCCCCATCATAATTGCTATCAGGAAGCGTATCCCAGAAAGACGTATCCGCTGAATCAATGGAATCGTCTGCAAGCGCATTAAGACTTGCCTTCATCGCCGTCACGGCCTGTTGGATTAGGTAACCATTGCTTTTCTGTCCGAGAACGTAGTCATCACGATAATGATCGGCCATGCCGCGCATTTCAAAAAGAAGCGTTGCAATGCCATATTCCATCGCTAGTCCGTTGCGACTAATCGTTGGCGCACTGCCACCTGGATACTTGGAAAGCAGTCCATAACCTTTGGCTTCTACCGCGTTATACACGACAGCACCGAGCTCCTTCGACTGTTCCACAACTTCCGGGTCGACAGTCTCATTTGTTGGATACAAAATCGATCCAGACACCAATTCGCCGGTATCACCTAGCGTTGTTTGTGTTCCTTGATGATGCAGATCAATCATGTAGTCCGGAGAATATTTTTGTAGCACATTTTCATGAAGCGCTTTCGTTTCAGGCTGTTCGCGATCGACATGGTCACGATTCAGATCCACTCCGTTGGCGTTATAGCGCGTATGCGTGCCAGAAACATAGTCTTCTAATGAAAAATTCACATCACCTTCTGCCCCGTCGACATTTAGTCGTGGAGCGATCAACACATTCACGTTATCAAGGATGTTTTGCACGTCTTTTCCGTTCGATGATAAATACTTAATTACCTCAAGCGCGCCTTCGGTTGTTAACGTTTCATTCCCATGCTGCTGCGTAAGGAATAGAATCGTTGGGTTATCTGGATCCATGTTGCCAAACTTCGCAAGGTAAAGATCCCTTCCTTTAACGGACTGACCGTACACCTCGAGCTCAAGCGCTTCAGAACGTTGCTCAATTTTTTCTAAAAAGCTCACCATTTCTTCATAAGAATGTAGGCGCTCATTCTTGATCGTTTCATTGCCGCCATAGTTAGGTCCATTCGGTCCATTCTCTCCGGCTAGGGCGGTATTCCCTGTTAAAAAGGATCCAGATACTAGCATTGTTCCCGCTACTGTTAACGTTAGAATTTGTTTTTTCACCATTATCCTCCTAAAATCACATTCGCTATTATTGTTTTCGCTTACATTTATTTTGTCAAAAGCTCTTACCGCTCTGTTAATGGAATCTCATCATAAGCTTCAGGATTAATGTCATAGACATCCCCGCTCGTCACACCATCAATGATTCCATAAAGCCCAATTTCAACGGCTTTAATCAGTCTTCCTTTTTCCTTCTGACCGTAGCTTTGCGTTTGTCCCGTCACTTCAAAAAGCACCGCACCGCTTCCATTAAGGGCAAAGGAACCAAGTGCCGTTCCTGGTAAATCCAACCCTTGTGGATACAGCGTAATATTGTCAAATGGCGAATCGCCTCGATCCTGCAGGGCATTATAAACCGAAACATTTAGCTGTTTTGAGAAATCGCCATCGTATGTATCGGCATACTCACGATATTCGGAACCCTCTTCACTGTCTGGATCTGGAACAAAATCTCCTGAAATCGAGAGCGTTACCTTATCATCCGTCCCCTCAACGAAATATTCTCCTTGATGATGCAAGTCAACAAACACATCCACTTTACCAAACTCACTCATTAGCCCTTTATACACATC
>ENA-ORXC01000489-ORXC01000489.1-marine-metagenome-genome-assembly--contig:-NODE-489-length-28246-cov-3.905463_pt1 | contig 28246 bp, 23 predicted proteins | sample MGYA00237865_ERZ511478 | MGnify/ENA metagenome assembly ERZ511478
TGCATACCAGTGTGGAAACGCCGCAAAGATGGCTCCTCCTCCTGTTAATAACCACACTTCATTCGCATCCCAGAATGGTCCAATCGTGTTTACCATTATTCGGCGCTCTAGCTCATTTCTTCCGAGGAAACGACTGGCCATACCCACACCGAAATCAAATCCTTCGAGAAAGAAAAACCCAACAAACAAAACAGCAACGAGTATAAACCACAGTTCATTAAGTGCGATCATAAATAGGCCCCCTGATCAAACGGATCAACTGCCACTTCTATGTCCTCATGAGCAGTATGTTCTGATCCCTTTTTAATTTCACGAACGAATAAGTAAACGAGTAAGATAGCGAGAATCGTATAAATCGCAGTAAACGATAGGAATGAGAAAAGCAATGACGCCTTTGATACGTTTGGAGAGACAGACGCAGAAGTTGTCATTAATCCAAATACCGTCCACGGCTGACGTCCGATTTCCGTCATAATCCATCCAGCTGAGTTCGCAATAAATGGAAACGAAATGAGCCACACCATTCCTTTTAAGTAAAATTGGCTACCCTCAAGCTTTTTGTAGAAATTTAGTAACAACCCGAGGAATGAAGTGAAAATCATCAGCATTCCAGCTCCCACCATAATGCGAAAGCTCCAGAAAGTCGTTTTAACTGGAGGAATATAGTTCCCCTCTCCATATTTTTCTTCATACTCTTTTTGCAAGGTCTTCATACCCGGTACTTCACCACTGAATTCTTCGTAAGCAAGGTAACTGAGTGCAAATGGTATGTTGATTTCAAATGAGTTTTCTTGATTTTTTGAGTCAACCAATGCGAATGCCGTCCATGCTGCTGGATCTCCACTGTCTTCCCATAGCGCTTCACTAGCCGCCATCTTCATTGGCTGTGATTCCATTAAATGCTTCGCTTGTGCATGGCCACTAAACGCAACACCCATACCTGAAACAAATGCCACAATCATGGCAATGTTAAATGACTTTTTAAAAAATTCGACTTCCTGTTTACGGAGAATTTTATACGCACTCACGCCTCCAATAAAGAAAGCACCGGTTGCAAGTGCGCCAAAAATCACGTGTGGAAATTCAACGAATAGCTGCGGGTTCGTAAGGAGCGCGAAGAAATCATTCATCTCTGCTCTTCCGTTTCGAATCACAAAACCCACTGGCTCCTGCATAAATGAATTCGCTGCTAAAATCCATAATGCTGACATTAACGTTCCTAGTGAAACGAGCCAAATGCACATTAAATGAAGTTTCTTTGATAAACGATCCCATCCAAAAATCCACAAACCAATAAACGTTGATTCCATAAAGAAGGCAAGCAACGCTTCAATCGCAAGCGGGGCTCCAAACACGTCCCCTACAAATCGAGAATACTCAGACCAGTTCATCCCAAACTGAAATTCCTGGATAATCCCCGTTACTACCCCTACAGCGAAGTTGATGAGAAACAAATGCCCCCAGAACTTCGCCATTCGTTTATACACGTGGTCTCCTTTCACAACGTATAGCGTCTCCATGACCGCTACTAGAAAGACAAGCCCAATAGACAACGGTACAAACAAAAAGTGAAAAATCGTTGTTGATCCGAATTGTAGTCTTGCTAAAAATAATTCACTCATACCAGATCCCCCTTCATTCTTTAACGTGATTGTTCACACGTGCATAAAAGGTTTGTGTGAACAATCACGGTTTAGATAATTTCTCCTATGACAAAAGTCTCTTTCCGCTTCTTCCTTAGATTACATCAGACGTCGAAACGAGTGACGGGATGAAATTGAACGCTTTTTGTCTGTCGTGTGTGCGAATTTCGACAGTTGAACCAGAAAGAAGGAGAAATGTGAGGGATGTCACAGACTAAAGAAAAAAGAAATTCTATTCGACAAAATAAAACATGATTCGGGTAGTGACAGGCACTTCATACTTGCTTTAAGTGGCGCACATACGTTATATTTGATTTTGTGTTTTTTAAATCAAAAGCGCTTTCATAGATTACATCATGAAATGAGATTCGCCACTATGGTGGATGTAAAACAGCTCGAGACTAACTGGAGGCAAACGTTCAATGAAAATATACTTATATCCCCTGCTTGTCATTATTGGAGCGAGCAGTTACGGGGTTGTTTCAACTATTATTAAATTAGCAATGGGCAGTGGCTTCACTGCATCTGAAGCCGTTACGAGCCAATTTTTTATCGGCTTTGTGATTGCATCGCTCATCTTTCTCATTACAAACCGAGAAAAGTTAAGTTTTTCTGGAGTCAAAACCCTCATTTTGGCCGGGGTCTTTACAGGCTTAACCAATATACTTTATGGGCAATCGCTAAATTCTTTACCGGCATCTCTTGCTGTTGTCTTGCTCTTCCAATTCACATGGATCGGCTTGTTGATTTCAAGTATTACGAAACGTCAGCTGCCCACTCGAATGGAAATACTATCCATTGTTATTTTAATCGGTGGAACAATTCCTGCTGCAGGACTCATGGATGCTGATCTATCAAACATCCCTCTTCAGGGCTGGTTATGGGGACTTGGTGCGGCACTTTGTTACTCCTTTTTCCTATACTATAATGGAAAAGCGAATGCCGAAATGAATACTTCAAACCGGTTAGTGATTGTGTCGTTTTTCGCATTTTTGATGTCAGCGGCTTTTCAATCCCCAGAAATCATCTGGAACGGTACACTTTTCGCAGAAGGTCTATGGCTATATGGAATCGCACTAGGCTTATTTGGAATGATCATCCCTGTGTTTCTATTTTCGATTGCTATTCCCAAAGTAGGGTTAGGTAAGTCCTCAATTCTTAGTGCAATTGAGCTACCCATCGCTGTCATGGTTTCCGTCATCTTATTAAGCGAAACAGTATCTATCCTACAAGTAACAGGAATTGTAATCATTATTATCGGAATGACGCTCCCAACTCTTTTCAGCGAAAATATAAGATTTACTCGTAGAAAAATAGTACAACAACAATAGCCAAAACACCTCATCCAATAGGATGAGGTGTTTTCGTTAAACCGTTTAGTTATCTATTTAATTCCAATGGTCCAACATTCATTGCAAACGATGCATCTTCATATAGCTCTCTGAGCCATTTAATAACACACTATAGGCAGAAAAGAGCAAGTACTTTAATTCTGACGGTTTATGCAGATAACCAACACCGGATGGCTGATTCTCTTCATTCCATCCATTGACTTTTTCAGCAACTATTTTTATACTTAATCAAGTAAATAGTATGTGCAGCAACTAAAAGGGAGAGTTCTCACGTGAAGCTATCATTTCAAGAATATATTAGTATTCAAATTCATAAAACGGATCTCAACCTGACTAGTTTTATTAAACAAAAACTAGAAGGGTTTAACTTAGCACCTGAGCAAAATTTGATTATGTTGCTTCTCTGGGAAAAGGATGGATTAACTCAGAATCAATTAGCTCAAAAACTCGGTAAGGATAAAACGAATATCGCAAGAATGGCAACAAATCTTGAGAAAAAAGGATTTATCAAACGGATTACTCCTTCCAACGATCGCCGTTCCTTACAACTTTACCTTACTTCTGCTGGTAAAGAGCTCGGAGAAAAGATCCTTCCTATTTCAGAGAAATTCGATGAAGTTGTCTGCAAAGGCCTATCTCAAGATGAGCTCCGAGAATTTGAAAGAATTCTTTCCAAAATCAATGAGAATGTTCAAAACTCCAGATAACCTGGATGTTTCCCCCTAATAGTTGCTATAACAACAAAAAGATGGAGGTTTTACCCTATGGCTAATGTTCTATTCATTAAAGCGAACTCTCGTCCAATTGATCAATCGGTGAGTGTAAAGCTTTATCATTCTTTTCTAGAAAGCTACCAGAAAGCACACCCTAACGATACCATTACAGAACTTGATTTATTTAAAGAAAACTTACCATATTATAATACAGATCAGATTAATGGGATGTTCAAACTCTCTAAACAATTAGAGTTAACTGAGGATGAAATCAAAGCGACAGAACAAGTGAACCACTATTTAGAGCAATTTCTTGAAGCAGACAAAATCGTTATTGCTTTTCCACTCTGGAACTTCACTATTCCTGCTGTTCTGCATACGTATTTCGACTATTTGGGTCAGGCAGGTAAAACATTCCGTTATACTGCTGAAGGTCCTATAGGGTTATTACCAGAGAAAAAGGTTGCCCTACTAAATGCAAGAGGTGGCGTTTATTCTGAAGGGCCCGCTCAAGCATCTGAAATGGCCGTCAATTATGTTAGAACGCTCATGAACTTCTGGGGCATCGAGGATACAACGAGCATTATTATTGAAGGGCATAACCAATATCCTGAACGAGCTGAGGATATTATTGAAGAAGGCCTTGAAAAAGCGAAATCACTAGCTGCAGGTTTTTAACCTCTCATACTAGACAAGCACCCTATCGAGAACCTCTTGACGGTAGGGTGCTTTTTAAGTTCGTCATAAATCACCTAAAATAACTGGATGATTCAAATGAAAAAGATGACCTCTTTTCACTAAGGGGTCATCTTTACCTATTCCTTTCAATACTGGAATATACTTTTGCCCATATCTCAATATCTATTAAACAGCAGGCGGTCCAAATTTGCCGTTATGAAAATCACGGTATGCCTCTTTGATTTCTTCCATCGAATTCATCACAAACGGTCCATATTGAACTATATCTTCTTTAATGGGAGCACCCGAATAGATTAGAACTCTTGTACGGCGACTTTTTGAAGCCATTATCAATTGACTTGAATTCTCTGGACTGCCTTCTTCTTCATAAGTTAATGTGGCAACTCCATGTTTTTTCAGATTCACTTTCTCTGCTCCTAAGTCTACCTCGCCGGACAGAACGTATAGGAAAGCATTATGATTCTCAGGAAGATGATGCGTGTAAGAAGCTCCCTCTTCAAGAGTAATCTCTGCTAATGTAATTGGCACTAATGAGCGAAGCGGTCCTTCTTCACCTAACAGATTACCTGAATAAACCCTTACGTTTCCACCGTCTACATTCACGAAAGGCGCATTTTCTACATACACATTCTGATAACTTGATTCTGAAGTTTTTAAATCCTTAGGTAAATTTAGCCACAGCTGAAGCGTATGAGCGATATCATCGTCTACGCCTTCTTCAGCATGCCTTGCTCCACCTCCAGCATTCATATACTGAACATCTCCAGGCTCAAGAATTTCTTTAGCCCCGCCATTATCAATGTGCTCCAACCTCCCATCAATAACATACGTAATTGTTTGAAACCCGCGGTGAGGATGATCAGAAAACGTCCCCCTCTTAAACCAATCCTCTGCCATCAGAATAAATGGATCAAAATTAACCGATCGATCCGGCGGCAATACCCATCCCTTCTGAATGGAAGGAAATCGACCTTCTTCATAGGCTACATACCAGTGATCTTTCACACTTCTTTGGAAAAGTTCTTTTGATTGATTTTCATGAGTCAATCCCAATGCACTTCCTTTGCTTTGTAATTAATCCAAGCATATCACCTATTTCGTTGTTGTAGCAACTAAACGCTTTGGAAATGAGTATTCTTCTATATTTCTAAGGCTTATATTCGAAGGGAATATGGATATTCATGAGCTTTATCGAACGATGATCAACAGAACAAATTCATAAAAATACTGACTTTTCCACGATACTAATCGTATCTTTTCGTTATTCAATCGACTAATCACGTCTTAGTCAATAAAAAAGCTACGTTCCATTTGAAAAAAACGTAGCTTTTTTAATCATTCCTCCAAAAGTTTTAACGTCTCTTCTATTTCTTTCATCACTTCAAATGCTCCATCACTTCGATTAGAAAGAATCGCAACTTTTGATCCACTCTCTGGATAATAAGCTGAATGAAAACTAACTCCTGGGTCATACCCCATTACATGATATTTTACGATACGGGTGTTCCGAGCGTTCAACCAGAGACCATATCCATATTGAACCCCCTCTTTTACATCGACATGAGGGGTTAGCAGTCGTCCTGTATGACACTCATTCAACAAACGAAATCCAACTAGCGCCTCCCAAAGTTTGATCATATCAGGGGCCGTCACATAAGCCCCGCCATCAGGTCCCCCTATGATTGGAATGGCGTATGTATTTGTTCGCGATGAGCCGTCTTTCTCATCAATATAGCCAAGTGCCGTTGTTTTAGGAAGACGATCTAAGGAGAAATAACCTGAATTATTCATACCCGCAGGCTGAAATATATTTTCTTGTATATAATGTTGAAAAGCCATTCCCGTTTGCTGCTCGATGATTAACCCTAACACGATGTAGCCTGCATTATTATAATGGAAGGCATCCCCTGGAGAAGCTATCATTTCACCGTTCTGAAAAAGGGGTAGAAAGTCCTGAGGGCTTTTTAGAAGATACATTGGTGTCTGCTTCCAAAGATCCTCGTAATCTTCCATGACGTCCTCATCAAAATAGTCCGATATACCTGAAGTGTGTGTTAAAAGCTGATGAATTGTAATGTTCGGATCGAAGTGAGGAAAAGACACATTCAAGCAATCTCTTAACTTCGTTTTGAACGATAATTGTTCTTTCTCTACTAACTGAGCAATCCCTATTGCCGTGAACAACTTGCAACCTGAGGCAATCCCGAATCTTGTATTCACTTTATTTAATCGCTCTTCTACACGATTGGCATAGCCGGAAGATAATTTGAATTCTTCTTCATCTTGTTTTACAAAGATAGAACCAGAAAAATCAACAGCTTTTATAAGTTGATCAAAAACATTTTCTTGAGAAAACAACATCCACATACACCCCTTCTCTTTTTTACCAATTATCAACCTTCAACTAAAGTTCGCCATTTCCTTTTCACTTTAAGAATTGAGTTTAATAAAATTTTCGAAAGGTTTAATCGTAGTTCTAAATAACTACTAATTCTAACTATTCTATATTTTAAGATAATTATAACGACTCATGAGATTCATTCATCTTCACTATATAATTGTTAATAGATTACATATTAGGAGGAATTTATTTGAGAAAAAAAGTCATTGCCTCACTTGTTGTGACAACCGCCTTAATCACAGCCTCGGTACCTTATCAAAATGTTTTAGCCGAACAGCCTACTCATCAAGTTGAAAGTTATAAGCAATGGAACGAGAAAGCAAACGTTCCCCTATTTGTGAAGGAAAAGCAAGCGGTTAAACGCTCCTCTTCTACTACAGAGGATGCCCTAAACTACCTGCAACAAAATAAAGAAAAAGTAAACATTAAGAACCCAAAAGCAGACCTAAAAAAGAAAAAGTCAGTCAAAGATGAGCTTGGTATGACTCACGTTAGGTTTAATCAAACAAAGAATGGCGTACCCGTGGAAGGTGCTGAAATTATTGTTCACTACAATGCGGACAATGAAATTACAGTGGTAAACGGTGCTTATAATGAAGAAGTCGAAGCAAGTAAGCTCAATACATCGCCTACCTTTTCTACAGAAGATGCTTTGCAAGTCGCAAAATCTTCGACCAATGCTCCTTCTACCCTAGATCAAGTTCCAACTTCTGAGTTAGTTATTTATCCATTCGAAGGTAAAAATCACCTTACCTATAAGGTGAATGTAAACTTCTTAGGAGATGAGCCTGGTAACTGGTTCGTGTTTGTTGACGCTACGTCTGGTGAAGTTGTGGATCAATACAATGCCATTATGGACGCAGGACATTACAAAACCCAAACGGGGACTGGTACCGGCGTACTAGGTGATCACCGTCTTCTACATGTCACAAAAAACAAGGTTGAAAATGAAGGAAGTACTTTTCAACTAGCAGATTACAGTCATGATGGGTTAGATGGAATCATTACCTATGATTACTCAAAAAACTACCTTGAGGTCTTTTCAAATAAAAGCGCGGCGTTCAAATCTGAATTTGCTGAGCCTGCAGTGGATGCTCACTATAACTCTGAACAAGTCTATGATTATTATTTAAGTAAGCATGGACGGAACTCACTCGACGATAATGGTATGCCGATTCAATCAGTTGTTCACTATGGCGATAATTACAACAACGCTTTCTGGAACGGGACTTACATGGTATATGGAGATGGCGATGGTGAATTCTTTATTCCTCTTTCCGCTAGCCTGGATGTTGCAGCCCATGAAATGACTCATGGAGTAACCTCTAATTCAGCTAACCTTATTTACCGCTTCCAATCCGGTGCTTTGAATGAGGCCTTCTCGGATATCTTCGGGGCGTTAATCGATGAGTCGGACTGGGAGATTGGAGAAGACATTATGGCACCTGCTGCCGTTGCAGATGGACGAACCTCTCTTAGAAGCTTAAGTGATCCTAGTAAATACCCTGTTGCTGCTGCTTACGTGCCATATGGAAATGGGGATGGAAAATACCCTTCTCATATGGACGAATTCTACGATTTACCTGGTAACTTAGATAACGGCGGGGTTCACATCAATTCTTCCATTATTAATCACGCTGCTTACTTAACTGCTCAGGATATTGGCCGTGAGAAGCTTGGACAAATCTATTACCGTGCTTTGACTCAATACCTCACACCTAATTCCGACTTCAGGGAAGCCCGCCAAGCAATCATTCAGTCCGCTATTGACCTTTACGGTGAAGGCAGTGCAGAAGTTGAAGCAGCTTCAGGTGGATTTAATTCGGTAGGGATTTTAGAATAACAATAGTCATACAGAACAAGCATGAAGAGTTCTTCTTCATGCTTGTTCTTTTCTATATAAATATTAAACTTCATTCGTCTTCTACGAATCTAAAAACCCTTTGCCTTTTAATTCATTTAAAATTTTAATGAATCCTAATAGCAATTGACTTGAGTGCGTTATGTCTTTTAAATCGACAACTTCATGTGGAGAATGCGTATACCTCGACGGAATCGAGATACCACCAGTTGCGATGCCTTCTCCTGTCATATGTATGGCACCAGCGTCAGTACCGATTCCCATAAAAATTTCTTCTTGATAAGGAATGGCATTCTCTTCAGCTACCTTACGTAATTGTTGGCTAACTAAAGGGTGCGAAATAAGTGATTTATCAGCAAGTTTAATGCATGGTCCTTCACCCAATTTTCTTGTCCCCGTCATGATTACATCATTCGTATCACTTGTAGGGGTTGTATCCACCGCAATTGCAAAGTCAGGTTTAATACTTGCTGCTACAACAGATGCTCCTCTTAATCCCACTTCTTCTTGTACCGTAAAGGCCATATAGATATCTCCGCGCTCTTCTTTATTTTCTTTCAACTTTCGTATTAAATCGATCAGTAAAGCTGTGCCAGCACGGTCATCCAGTGCCTTTCCCATTACTTTCGGGGCATAATCTGGTCCTACTTTCTTCAGCTCTGTACCATAACTAATCGGTTGCCCAACTCGAATTCCCATACCAGAAACTTCTTCATCATTCAATCCACCTATATCAATATATAATTCTCTATGATTGCTAATACGGTTTGGATCGTCCCATTTTACATAGTGGGCGGAAAGCGTACCAATCACACCATGAACTGGACCATTATTAGACTTAATGACAACTGGTTGAGATAAAAGAATACGATTATCGAAACCACCGACTTGTTCAAACCTAATGAGTCCATTTTTTTCAATTTTCTTAACAATAAACCCAATCTCATCAGAATGTGCCGCTAGCATTAAAGAGGGAAAATCTCGGTTTCCATTCATTTTTGCAATAATATTTCCATTAACATCTACTTTACATTCATCCACGTCGTCTTTTATTAAACTAAGTATTTTCCTTTGGATGTCCTGTTCGTAGCCGGAAGGACCAATTGTATCGCATAACTCTTTTAATAAAGAAAACATAGCGTATCTCCTTAAATTAAATAGATTTCCATAAGGAGAAGCACTCCTTTTGAAAGAAGCGCTTCTTGAACTGATTACTTCGTCAAATACACATTCCAGAACGCATCATCATTCATCGGATGTGCTTCATAACCTTGTACGTAAGACATCTTAGCAAGTGGTGGTGTTGTATGGCCAATGAGGGCCCATGGTGCATCATCATAGAAAATTTCCTGCGCGTCTTTGTAAAGATCAGCTCTTTTTTCTTCGTCAAAAGTGATTCGAGATTCCAACAATAGATTAGTAAATTCATCACTTTTATAGAAAGCACGATTATTAGCAGGTTTCGTTGCATTTGTTTTGCTTAAGTTAGGGAACAAGAAGTTATCTGGATCCGCCATGACCCCTGTCCATCCAAACAAGGCCATATCGTGTTCACCGTTACTTGTCTTATCGAGGTAAGTTGCCCATTCATATGTTTGAATCTCCAACTCAACGCCAACTTCAGCTAAATCTGATTGAATCGCTTCCGCTATTTTTAACGGTTGTGGCATGTAAGGTCGTGGATTGCTCATTCCCCACAGTTCAGTTTTAAATCCATCTTCAAGTCCTGCTTCAGCTAACAATTGCTTCGCTTTCTCAGGATCATAGTCATAGCCTTCTATGTCTTCATTGTAGCCCCATAGAGAAGGCGGGATGGGATTCACAGCTTTTTCAGCCATTCCGTTATAAAAAGCATCAATGATCGAATCTTTATTAATTGCATAGTTTAGGGCTTTACGTACTTTAGGATCATCAAACGGTTCTTTTTCCATATTAAAAGCTAAATAACCAATATTGAAACTAGGTCTCTTAATAAGATCAAGATTTCCATCTGCCTCAACCGCTCCACCGTCATCTGGACTTAGGCCGTCAATCATATCTACTTCGCCTGTCTGTAACGCGGTAAAGCGAGATGAATTATCAGGAATGACTCTAAAAATCAGTTGATCCAAATGAGGAATGTCTTCTACATAATAATCTTCATTTTTACTTAATTGAATTTTGTCATTTCTAGACCAGCTTTCGAATTTAAAAGGGCCAGTCCCTACAGGGTTTTCGTTAAATTTATCCCCATATTTTTGGACGGCTTCCGGGCTCGCGATGCCAAACATAGGAATAGCTAAATAGCTTATAAATGGTGCTGTTGGCTCTGTTAATTTTATTTCTACTGTATACTCATCAATCGCTTTAACATGCTCAATCTTATGATCTTCATCCCCTTTAAAACCACCATAAAGGAAAGAATAGTATGTAAATTCCCCGTCATGTTCAGGATGAGCTGGGTCCATCCATCGTTCAAAGTTGTAGACTACGGCTTCCGCATTGAAATCTGTTCCATCATGGAACTTCACTCCTTCACGAAGCTTCAATGTCCACGTTAACTCATCTTCCCCAAGTTCATACTCTTTCGCAAGACCTGGTTGAAGTTCTAAATTTTCGTCGTATTTAAATAACGTTTCAAAAATATTGTGAGTCACTCGAGTTGATTCTCCATCTGTCACATTAATCGCATCCAGGGATAACGAATCTGCCCCTCTTGCAAAGATGAGCGTCCCGCCGTCTTTTGATTCGTCCCCACTGTCACCTGAGTCAGAAGCTGAGTTATTTCCACCAGAACATGCTCCCAACAGCATAACTACAAGCATCAACACTGCTATGATTCGCTTTTTCACCTGTACTCCCCCTCTTATTGGTTGCTCCATTATTACAAAATGTCATGCGTATTTTTAAAAATATCAAATTGATAGGTTGTATTAACCTTACGAATTCCAGGTATATCATAAAGCTTGTAAACCATAAGACGAATATCTTCTTGATTTGGTAAGTTCGTTTGAATCATGAGTGGATATTCACCCGATGTAAGGGTAATGTAGCGAACCTCTTTATATTCCTTCATGACAGCGACAACTTCTTGCAGGCGACTTGGCTCAACATCTAATTGAAAAATCGCTGCTACTTTCACCCCAACTGCTACCGGATCGACAATGCCAACTACCTTTAGCACCTTACCGTCAACTAACTTTTTATACCTCATTCGAATCGTTTTCTCAGTAACTGTTAATTCCTCTGCTATCTCTTTGAATGACATCCGCCCATCATGTGATAAACAAACGATTAAGCCTTTATCTAATTCATCTAAATCCAACTTTCTCACTCCCCTTGTGACATTCTTTATTTAACGAAACAAAGATACTCAATTCACAAATGATTACCATTTAAGTAACATAAATGATGATATTACGACGAATTACGATACTTTATACAAGATATTTACTGTTAAATGGATTAAACGTAGTATAAAACAATGTTTGAATTTTCGCAATAATAAAATTTGATTTATCCGATACCACCCTTTATTAACTCCTTTACCTCATTCCACACTAGCCTTTCAACGCATTAAAATGCTATAATGACAATATTTTAAATATTAAAATAAAGGAAGGCGTTATTGTCATGAGGTACGGGTTTGCTAAAAGAGTGCAGCATCTTCAATCATCAGCGGTAAGAGATATATTAAAAATCACGAATAAAGGAGATGTTATTTCATTTGCAGGAGGGCTACCGGACGATGAACTCTTTCCAGTAGAAGCGGTACAAGATGCCTTCTCGAAAACATTTCAATCAGGTGGTAAGGCGTTTCAATACGATGCAACAGAGGGGTATGCCCCGCTTCGTGAAGTGCTTGTCGATCGTATGGCTAAGAAAGGAATCGCTTCACATGTGGATAATATTATGCTGACAACAGGCTCTCAACAGGCAATCGATTTATTTGCCAGAGTAATGTTTAATCCTGGAGATATTGTTTTAACAGAAAACCCCACTTATCTTGCAGCCGTTCAAGTGTTTCAATCCTATGAAGTAAAAATAATTCCGGTTCATTCGGACGAGCATGGGATGATCCCAGAAGACCTTGATTATAAAATGAAAAAATATAAGCCAAAATGTGTGTACGTTGTCCCTACCTTCTCTAATCCTATGGGCAAGGTGTGGTCATTAGAAAGACGACAGCATTTACTAAAAACGGCCATTCGAAAAAAAGTGATCATTTTCGAAGATGATCCTTATGGTGAGATCAAATTCGATAGTAACCAAACCTACACACCAATCTCCGCCTTAGACGATGGTTCGCACACAGTCTATACGAGTACCTTTTCAAAAACGGTTGTGCCTGCATTACGAACTGGCTGGATCAAAGGACCTCATCAAATCATTCGCATCATGGCACAAGCAAAGCAAGCGGCGGACCTGCATTCGAACTCTCTTGCCCACCATGCCCTTTATCATCTATGCACGGATTTTGATTTGAACGGTCATATTAAAAACTTAAGACGTACCTATTATGATCGCATGAAGGTGATGCAGCGTTTGCTTGATCAAGCTGAACTACCCGGACTTTCTTATACAGTTCCTAAAGGAGGCATGTTTTTTTGGGTAGAGCTACCTGAAGGCATTGATACGACACTGTTATTAAATACGGCTGTTAAAAAAGGTGCAGCTTATGTACCTGGAGCACCGTTTTATGTAGCGGGTGCAAAGAAAAATACAATGCGCCTGAACTTCACGCATTCAACTCAGGATAAAATTGAGAAAGGGATGGAGATTTTGGTTGAGGTGTTTCAAGAGGCAGCTACACAAGAACATGAGCATGTATAAACTTAATTAATCTTTGGAAGTCTATCTAACTTAAAATGAAGTGAAATCTCTTTGTCTTTCTACTACCGAAACTGAACATAGCTTGAAGGATGAGTGGGTTGACCATCTAATTAACTAAAAAAAGAATCAAGAGAACAGTTCTCTTGATTCTTTTTCAGTCTTTATTCTTTTAGTAAGCACCATCAGAATAAGTAAGCTCATAGCTATGAGAATAGATCTCGAAAATATTGCCGAACGGATCTTCTACATACACCATGCGATATGGCTTTTCGCCAGGATAGTACTCACGAATTGGCATACGCTGTTTCCCACCGTGCTGTACGATTTTTTCAACCATTCCTTCAACATCAGGATCCTGAATACAGAAATGGAAAATACCTGTCTTCCAGTATTCGAAGTTGTTTTCTGGCTTCTCATTTTCTGGAAACTCAAACATTTCAACACCAATTTTATCTCCTGTTGAGAGGTGAGCAATTCGGAACGTATCCCAATCGTCGCCAAAGACGTCACGGCACATTTGCCCGATTGGAGTATCGTCATTTTGCACATCAGATGGCTCCATCAAAATATACCAACCGAATACTTCTTTATAAAATTTTATCGCCTCTTCAAGGTTTGGAACGGATAGTCCGATATGAGAAAAACTTCTTGGATATGGTAACATAGTTTTGTACTCCTCCTTAGTGATTATGTTCTGTCAACACACGTTTATTATACTGAGAACAAAATCATCATGTAAGAACGCACTTTTTTGTGCGATACTAACCAAAAGGTAAGAAAGGAGTCGATATAACATGACTTTTCCAGTCGATCAAAACGGAAAATTGAAATGCTCGATTGAATATACGCTAAAGAAAATCGGTGGCAAATGGAAAACGGTGATCTTGTGGCACCTTTGTATGGATGGAAAATTCCGATACAATGAATTACGCAAGTTACTACCAGGTGTCACCCACAAAGTAATGAGTCAGCAGCTAAAAGAATTAGAAGAAGAAGGCTTCATCAACCGAAAGCAAGAAAATACCGTTCCGCCCAAAGTGGAATATTCGATTACGGAAAAAGGAAAAACATTGATGCCGATCTTAGAACAGATGCATTTGTGGGGGACAGAAAATCAAAAATAATAAGTGCCACGTCCTCCTTACTAGTTAGCAAGGAGTGACAGGTACCTTCTTTCAGTCATCATCATCACTCTCTGTTCGAAATCTCGTGAATTCCTACTTCACTTGCCACTAATGCTTTTGAAACTACCGTCGTAAAGAGCGACACATCAAGTACACCAGGTATTTCTTTCAGCTTTGTTTCAAGTTGCCTACCATCCTGCCCGGCTTCAAACCACACATCAACTAAAAAGTTTCCATAATCGGTGACTGTATAGCCATCCTTCGCAGAACTTGAACGCACTTCTGCCTTTCCACCCATCTCTCCCGCTTTCTTTTGTACAAATGCGAGTGAATCCTGCAATATCTCCAGCACGACTGGATGCTTATACGTTAGCTCTGGAACAACTTTAGAACTATCAACGAGCAAAATATAGTCTTTTGCCATCTTAGCAATGAGTTTTTCCTCAGTATGAATGCCTCCTCCACTCTTCAGTGCATGCAACTTCTCATCAACCTCATCACAACCATCAAATGCAACGTCTATTTCCTCAACCGCACTTGTTGGCAGCACATCCAGTCCTTGCTTTACACATAGATGCTTCGTTTTTAAAGATGGAGTAATGACTTTTACATTTACCTTCTGTTCTTTAATAAATTCAATTAAATATCCAATTGTGCTGCCACCACCAAGACCGATGATGGTATCGTCTGTTATGTATTCTAGAGCTGCTTTGGCACACTTTTGTTTCATGTTCATTTTTGGCACCTTACCTTTTTTCAGAGTTTAACTTCTTATAAGATAGCGAGCTTTGGTTAGTTTTATTGTAACAAAGTGAGAAGTGAAAAGTTTAGAAGGACAAGGATATTCACGAAGAATTGACGGATAAGATCTTCTTCATACTCGTCATAATCCTCCTTCTAGCGATATATACTTAAACGGGCTATCTAACATGTATGGGAGGGGTACTTTAATGAGAATGGGAGTATGGTTTCTTAAATTGGCAGCTCTTTATTTCCTAATTGGAGTGAGTATGGGGTTAGTGATGGAGATGATGGAGGATCACAGTTTGGCAGGTGCTCACGCTCATATAAACCTGTTGGGTTGGGTTTCAATGGGCTTGTTCGGTTTTATCTATATTCTATTCCCAAAAGCTAGTCAAACACTTTTAGCAAAACTTCATTTCTGGCTTTATAACGTATCATTCCCTTTATTTATGCTTGGACTATCTTTCTTCCTTGCAGGCAATACTTCCTTAACCATTCTTCTCATGATCTTTCCTAATCTCCTTGTCTTAAGTGTCATCCTGTTCGTTATGAACATGTTTTTAAATTTGAAAGCAGAAGACGTTACTCACTTGTTAAGAAAAAATGAAAATACATCACTCTAAATCTATTAAGGCGTTTAAGAGTAAACATAGTTAAAGGCCGGGTTTCCAATTGGAAATTCGGCCTTTAACTATCACATAGATACTTTCAAAGTCTCTCTCCTATTTCCGAATACAAGTTATTGATTAGACCACACTGACTTTAATCGATTTATCTCCATCGAATGAATAAAACCTTCACCGCTACTATATAACTCCAGACCATTACGATCCTCATTCGGAAACACCAAATTTGTAAGAACCGTTTCCCCACCATTCCCAAAAATCTCAATAGAGGAGCGATCAATTAACACGGTCAACTGCAAACGCTTTCGAATAAGTGACATCTTTACTGTCTGCTTACAGGCAAAAGAATCATGAAAAGATGAGTCTCCTGATTGAGTACGATCAAAAGTTAGCCTTTCTGTTTTAGCATGATATTCGATAACAGTCTCTTCTTTATCAGATTTTAAGACCTTTAAGCCCACTACTTCTGATGAATTAGGATCAAGATCAATGGTTATTGCAAGGGTGTTTCCACGAATACCAGCTAGCACATTTTCTCCTGATTGTATTTTTTGTTCTTTGAACAGCGCTAAAGGCTCTTTAATATTATTAAGTTCTGTAACAGGAAGTTGGGTAAGTTTGACACCAGCCGATGTGGATTTCAGGAATAGTTCTCTAGGAATTGTCATCGCGCTTCGCCAACCTTCTGTAGGCGTTTCATTCGCATAGCGCCAGTTACTCATCCATCCAATTAAAATCCTTCTCCCATCATGATCTGGTAGGTCTGACCACGTTACGCCTGCATAGTTATCTCTTCCGTGATCAAGCCAGCACACATGATCTGGATGATGATCGTTTCGAAACGTTTCGCCATCAAATTCACCAATAAAATATTGTGTTTTTGAACCGCTCTCAACATCTGGATGGTCTCCAAGGCTAACGAGTAATACCCACTTTTGTTTGGATGGATCGTGATCAACTGGTAGTTTAAATAAATCAGGGCACTCCCATACCCCCTGATGCGACCCTTCTTTCTCTCCAAACGTGCTCGCAAACTCCCAGTCGATTAAATTTAATGACGTGTAAATACTAATTGATTGCCCCGAAGCGATGACCATGACCCAGCGATTTGTTTCTTTATGCCAGAAAACTTTAGGATCTCGAAAATCTAGAATTCGAGGTTCTGAAAGGACCGGATTCCCTTTATAAAATGTCCAGCTCCTCCCATTATCGCTGCTGTAAGCTAGACTCTGCCGTTGCCTTGGTCTCTCGGATCCAGGGTATGTATCCGCATGAGTGAAGATTGCTACGAGACCACTTTGCCCATTAAAGAAACCAGTTGTATCATCCCAGTCGACAACCGCACTTCCTGAGAAAATAGCCCCGTTTTGATCGGGCTTTAACGCAATAGGGAGGTGCTCCCAGTGAATGAAATCTTTACTCACCGCGTGTCCCCAATGCATCGGTCCCCATACGCTACTATAAGGATGGTATTGATAGAATAAATGATATTCTTCGTTAAAATAAACCATCCCATTTGGGTCGTTCATCCAATTTGATTCCGGTGTGAAATGAAACTGAGGTCTATGCTTCTCTGAATAGTTGCTTCGAGGAATCACTTGTTCAACATCCAATATTCAGCACCCTTTCCGTCAACAAAGTTTTTAACGAAACGATTAATTGATTTGTAGTTTACTAATTGCTTTAAGGAACCAATAACTAATAAAGTAAGCTAGCACGCTGGAGATGAAGAATAGTCCTGCTGGATTATCTAACAAGAAATAGACTGTCCCGAGTGTGACAACACCAATGATCATCGTTGAATACGGGCTTGCTACAACAAGGAAAAATGAATTTCTCACCAGTTCGTGCCACTTTGCTTTTACATGAACCATCATCGGAAATAAGTATATGGTTATAAGAATAAAAATGATGCTTAGTAAAACACTCACAATAAAAATCACAATTTCGACCACTGAGCCAGTTAGAGATACGATTTGGAAATTAAGGTATAAAGAAAGTCCAACTAAACTCCAAATAAGGGATAAACCAAAGCTTTGTTTGAAATTCTCCTTAAATAACTTAAAGAATGTAATGAAAACACCCGCTTCTCCTTTTTGAAGTTGCCACGTTCTAACAACACCGAACATAGCCGCTGTTGAAGGGAAAATCGTGATGATTGGAACGCACATAATCGCCCATATAAAACTGAGAAAGAGGAAATCCACTGCTTTTTCTAGAAAAGAAAATACCTTGTATTTATGATCTCCCAACTCACTCTCCTCCCGTCGTATCAATCTACTGTTCTCCTAACATGAACTTCGTATTTCTAAGCTGGATGGCAAGCTCACACAGGAAGATTCTTTCTGCGGATTTTCTAAACGAGCGAGCAACAATTCTGCTGCTCTTTCGCCTATCTCATGAATTGGCTGTTTAATAATGGTTAAAGGTGGATTGGTTGCTTCAGTCCATTCGTAGTTATCATAGCCAATGACAGCCATCTGTTCTGGTACTTGAATCTTGCTTTTATTTAACGTTACGACTGCTCCTAAAGTTAGAATGTTGTTCCCAATCATAACCGCCGTGCATTTAGACTGCTCAAGTAAAAACGCCATGGCATTTTTGCCAGCTTCCAATGATGCTTCGTCAATCACAATCATTGATTCATCAACCTGGAGATTGTTTTCTAATAACGCATGCTTATATCCTCTAAGCCGTTCATCACTTGTCGTTAGGCCAAGTGGACCGGATATATATCCGATTTTTTGATGTCCCTTCTCAATAAAGTGATTCATCGCCTCATACGTGCCTTTGAAGTTATCGACAAGCACACAGTCACAATCAATCCCCTCTGGCTTTCGATCAATGAATACAATGGGTAACTGATCTTCAAATTCTTTTAAATAGCTATGATCTCCGTAAGTTGGAGCCATGATTAACCCATCGATCATTTGGTTTTTAAACATATTGATTTGTTGAATCTCATTTTCAATTTCTTCATTTGAATTACTTAGAATTAACTGATAGCCAATTTCCTTAAGCTTTTTCTCAATGCTGTGCGCAATTGACATAAAGAAAAAACCCGAGGTATCCATTTCTTTAGCAGGAATGATCAAACCGATCGTTTTTGAACTGCTGCTTCGAAGACTTCTAGCTACGAAGTTCGGACTGTAGTTAAGATCCCGCATAGCCTGATAGACCTTTTTCTTTGTATTTTCAGAAACATACCTCGTGCCGTTAATAACGTGAGAAACCGTGGCCGTAGAGACACCTGCTTTTTGAGCGACATCTTTCATTTTTGAACGCATATTGCTTCCATCTTTAACGGTGCCCATATCTTTTTCACCTACTTATCAAATTACTCGCTCCTTTAAAGCTGCGAATTACATGACGCGTAATCGATTACGTTACTTTTTATAAAAGAAGCTCTTAAAAAGAGCTTAAGTAAACGATTACGTATACTATAGCATTCATTATAATTATTAAAGTAAGCGCTGTCAATTAACTATCTATATTAAATGTAAGCTGCCTCCGAAATAAGTGACTTGGGTTTCAGCTCTTACCATGGTGAATTAAAGGGATAGAACATTAAAACCCAGGCTTCATCTCCCAAACTTCCATCGACTTCACTGTTACCGAATCATTCGCCCATATTTCTAATCCTAATGCTTCGATATCAGGGTACACTCTCGTCGTTATACTTTTTAATTCATTGGCATAGCACTCGACGATCGAACAATCAACATAAATATGAAGTTTTAACTGCTCTCCATTTAGTAGAAGCTTTCCACTTTGAGAGCGGGACTCGTTTGAGTCCTCTGTTTTCTTTTTAACATTCAACGTCTCTTCTGAACTGTTATAATAAAGGACCGTTTCGACATTCGCACAATCAGACTTTAAAACCTTTACACCATATTCACTCGCAGCGTCACCTTGAAATTCAACATAGATTTCAAGCATATTTCCTTTCACATGAGCTAAGATATCATTGATTCCTTCAACGGATTGATCTTTTAACGAAACGAGTTTTTTCTTTCGTAGCTTTGTTAATTCTTCGATCGGCTTAACACCTAATTTCCCATCATCTCGTAACCACAGTTGTACAGGAAGTCCCCCATTATGTGCCCATCCTGCTTCATATTCATCTTTAAGCGAACGCCTTCCTTGAGCGATCGTAAACAAAAGCAAGCGCCCCGTTTTAGGATCAACCATGGCACTTGGTCCTGTAAAATGAAAATCTCCTACATCAATGAGCTGCGGTTCTTTCATATCTGGGATAAACCGATAATGCTGTTTATCCCATGTCCCAATCCAATAAAACACTTCTACATCGGCATTTCTTCCAACAGGACTAATGATAAATAGATGCTTTCCCTTTCCAAGCGGAAGTAAAATCGGCAGTTCCCACACTTCACCTAAGAAAGGATACTCCTGATCTTTATCATCGTAGAGAAGACCTTTGCATTCCCAATCAACTAAATTATCAGAAGTGAAAAGAATCGCAGCTCCACTTACGCCTTCTATTCCAGTGCCGACGATTTGATACCAGGTCTCTCCTTCTTTCCATACAAAAGGATCTCGAAACCCATCATGATGCAGACCCATATTTCCAGGTTGGGTCGTTACGGGTACAGGATTTTTTTTCCATTTCTTTAAATCGATATCTTGATTTTCCCTATACGTACTTCTCGCTAATCCTGTCATCTGATTTGGCTTCTTCGATGAATGGCCTGCTGTAAAAAACAAAACGGGTAATCCATCTTCATCATAAGCGGCATTTCCTGACCAAATGCCGTCTGGAGCTAAATCATCTGCTTCAGTTTCAATGGCAATAGGTAAGTCGCGCCAATGTACCAGATCATCACTAACCCAGTGTCCCCACTGAATGTTGCCCCAATAAGGACCCTGTGGGTTATGCTGATAAAACAAATGGTATTTCCCTTTGAAATAAAGAGGCGCATGCGGCTCATTCATCCAATGACCAGGTGGTGTTAAATGAAATTTTGGCCGGTGCGGGTCACGATCATAAACGCTTCTGTCGATCGCAATGTTCTGATAAGGTAAGGGCGGAATCTCTCCTTTATAAGGTAAAAGGTGATCTGTAAAACTTTTTGTTATTTCTCCTTCACTTAGGGCTCGATTATAGATTTTAATATCATCTAGTAAACCACTAAACATGTTTAACGAAAACACGTTTTCAATCTTCAGCCCATCGTTACTTTTACCGATAAAAAGCGCCTCATCACTAGCAGCCATCGACACATTTTTCCCGATTATTTTCTCGGCAACTTTTTCACCATTTAAATACAATGTGATTTGTCCTTCTTGACCGTTAAAACTTGCCGCTAAATGCGACCACTTTAACTTCGGTATCGGAGAATTCTCAGCCCACACTTCGACCCATTCTCCATCTACACCAATCTGCAATGCCCACTTCCCATGCCTATGAATACCTAGAATAAACCCTTCATTCATACCTCGATTATGTTGATTCACAATACCCGTCAGTCGCTCATCTTCTATTCCACCAAATGAACGTGGAGCTAACCAAGCTTCAATGGTAAACGCTTGATCGATTGAACGAATGCCTTCTTTTCGTTCAATCCAAGTTGAATAACCATCAAATACAAGTGCGTGTCCATTTAATCCGATACGCCAATGCGGTTCATCAGCAGGTAAAGTGGACCGCCGCTCATTGAATACATAGTGAATGACATCCTGATTATGCCCTTCATGGACAATACTTCCACTTCCCTCTGTGAATGCCCAATGCGCTACCAATGATTTTTTTAACTTACTATTCGACATCAATCACACTCCCAATTTGTAAAGAAAGTTAGAACACGAGTGTTCTAACTTTCTTTACTGTGCCTATTTTCTATTGGTTCTCTTTAAAACGATCCAAACCTTCCTGGTAGATTTCCATTAAGCGACTTAGACCCATATCTTCAAGCTGCTTCTTGTAACTATCCCACTCTTCGTTTACGCCGCCTTCCATTAACCACTGAGCTTTCTTCTGATTCGTAAATTCTTTAATGTCTACTTCTAGACGGTTAATTTCATCTAGTTCATCAGGACTAAAGAAAATTTGCGGGTAATTCTCGTCTTCAAGATACGGCGCATAGATTGAATTCAAATCTTCCAAACGCTGTTTTGCACGAGGTTCCATTTCAACTGTTTCTTCAAAGTCTTCCTTCAAGATCGCTACCGGTCCATTTGGTGCAACTTTTTGTCTTAGTTCACCCATTACAACGTCGTCAGGCTGTTCTTTTAACACGAGTTTCCCATCTTTTTCTTCAAAAATGGTACCAATTGGTCCCCAGTTAATTTGAGCTGACATCTTTGTTTCATATAACTGATCAACCCAACGCATTGTAATTTCTGGATTTGCATTTGCCGAAGTGATGGCAAACTCGCCACGAGAGTAATCTGAGTAGTTGGAGCGACCAACAACTTTATCTCCATTCGGGCCCTCAAGCGGTGGTAAGAGAACATAATCATCTTTCAATTCTGGTCCGACTACTTCTTCCGATTCCCACCAAATATAAGATCCGTATTTTTCGTTCTTTCCTTTAGCGAAGTACTGAGAGACATCTTGAGTAAATGATTCTTTATCAATCAAGCCTTCTTCCATCCACTGATGATAATAGTCAATGGCTTCTTTATACTCCGGTTGAACAGCTGTATAGATCACTTCACCATCTCTTACAATGCGATGATCCACGTTATCTGGCATATTAAATGCTGCAAACATATCACCGAAGTTTCCAGTCCAGAAGTTGAACATGAAACTTAACGGAACTTCATCTTGTTTACCATTTCCATTAGGATCTTTTGCTTTAAAGGCAACAAGAACATCATGATACTCATCAAGCGTCGTAGGCATTTCCAAGCCGAGCTCATCTAACCAAGTTTTATTAATGGACATAAAGTTTGGTACAGCTCCAAGTCCAGCTTCTTCAGTACGAGGTAGCGTATAAATATGTCCATCAGGAGCGGTTACCATGCTCTTTAGTTCAGGGCGTTTCTCAAACAAGTTTTGAATGTTAGGTGCATGCTCTTCAATTAAGTCTTCTAGTGGAATAAGCGTACCGTTTTGTCCATACTTCACAATGTCAAGGTCTGTAAATTTAGCTGAATAAAACGCATCAGGCAAGTCACCACTTGCAAGCATCAAGTTTTTCTTTTCTTCATAACCGTCATCCGGAATGTTACTCCATTCAATTTTCACATTCGTCTCATCTTCTAACGTATTGAAAATTTCCATCTCATCGTATTTTGGGGCAAGTGGTGCTTTTGGTGATACAAATTCCAGGGTAACTTGATCGTCAACAATTGGAAGTCCTTCTTTATTAAACTCAGCAGATTCAGCCTTCCCATCAGAACTACTATCTTTCGAAGAACAAGCACTTAATACAAGAATGAAACAGAGCATTAAACATAAGAACGGAAAAGCCCAACTTTTTCGTTTACCCATCTCTAAATTCCCCCCGAATGGTTTTAATTTACGGCAAGCTACTTAGGTAAAGCAATATGACTAGCGATCCACCTCCTATTAATGAAGTAAAACAAATGGCTATCCTTTAATACTTCCAATTAAAGCTCCTTTCACAAAGTACTTTTGGATGAAAGGATAGAGTACGAGCAGCGGGATTGCTGCAACAATAATGACACCATATTTGATTAAATCAGCAATTCTTTGCTGAGCAGCAAACGATTCTACATCGCCAACCATACTGGCAGAAGCTTCATTTTGAATCAGGATTGATCTTAGAATTAGCTGTAACGGATATTTATCTTCATTATTTAAATAAATCAAAGCATCAAAGAATGAATTCCAGTGTGTAACGGCATAAAACAATACCATGACAGCAATTATTGGTTTCGATAGCGGCAACACGATCTTTAAGAAGAATTTTGTATTTGAACACCCATCCATTTTGGCTGATTCTAACAGCTCATCTGGAATCGTTGATTGAAAGAATGTTCGTGCCACAATCAGGTTCCAAACCGCAACCGCCTTTGGAATAATGAGGGCCCACATCGTATCCACCATGCCAAGGTTTTTAACAACTAAATAGGTTGGGATTAATCCCCCTGAGAAAAACATGGTAAAGACAAAGAGGATCATGAAGAAATTTCTACCGACCAAATCTTTTCTTGAGAGCGCATAAGCTGCCATGAGTGTTAACGTAACATTCACTAATGTTCCAACCACGGTGTACAACACCGTATTTTTATATCCTGTCCAGATCCGATTATCCTGGAAAATTCGTTCATATCCTTCAAACGTAATCCCCTGTGGCCAAAACCATACGTCACCGTTGTAGACGCTATCCGGGTTACTAATTGAAGCGATGATAATAAAGTAGAGTGGGTACAACACAACGAGTGAAAGTGTCGTAAGAAAGAGAAGATTGATGAGATCAAATATCTTATCCTCTTTCGATTTTCTTGACCATAACTTTGATCGATTCATTACAAATTGAGTCATCTCTTACTCCCCCTTACCATAGGCCTGAACCGGATAATTTCTTGGCAGCCCTATTTACTGCCCATAACAAGATAAAGTTTATGACTGCATTAAACAATCCAACCGCTGCAGCAAAACTGTACTGAGCACCCTGTAAACCGACTTTATACACATAAGTTGGAATAATTTCTCCTGCAGAAACGTTTAACGGCGTTTGCATTAAATACGCTTTCTCAAATCCAATGTTCATGAGATTTCCTACCGAGAGCACTAATAAAATCATCGCTGTAGGTAAGATCGCTGGAATATCAACATGAAGAATGCGCTGCCACTTATTAGCGCCATCCATAATCGCTGCTTCATGAACTTCCGGACTAACACCAGCTAATGCAGCAAGATAAATGATCGCTGCCCAACCTGTTTCTTGCCACAATCCTGAAGAAATATAAAGTGGTTTAAACCAACCTGCCTGTGACATAAAGTGAACCGGTTCGGCGCCAAAGATCATAAGAAAATTGTTAATGAGACCATTCGGTGAGAAAAACACGTACACCATACCAACAAGAACAACGACTGAGATAAAGTGAGGGGCATAAATGACAGTTTGAACAAATTTTTTGTAACGTTGATTTCGTAGCTGATTTAGGAGAAGAGCAATCATGATCGGTAACGGGAAGCCAAATAATAACTGGAGTACGCTGAGTTCAAGTGTATTCTCTAACAAAGTCCAGAACTGGAATGAATTAAAGAAACGTTCAAAGTGTTCAAAACCGACCCATGGACTTCCTGAAACCCCCAATGTGGGCATATAATCTTGAAAAGCAATGAGAACGCCATACATCGGAACGTAGTGAAAGACAATGAAGTAAATTAGCGTAGGAAGTAAAAATAAATACAATTCATAGTTATGTAAAACCTTTTTCCAGGAGCTGTTGACCTTTGGGGCACTACGGACATTTCTTCTAGGTAACGCTCTAAGTTTCGTCTCCATAATCTCTCCTCACCTATAATTAATCGTTTACGTAATCGATTACTTTTTGTGATAAAAAAAATGAATTCCCTGTGGATGATTCTTCGTATCAGTCCATGATCATGAACTGAATAATTCATTTAATCGTTTACGTAGTTGCTTTGATTGACTTTATTGTAAGCGGTTTCTTATTGCGTGTCAACTGGTTTTTAGAAAATTGAAAACAAATGTTTCGCAATTTTGGTCAGAATAAACAACAGGAGTAATTAGGTACATCACAGTCCAACAATTCTACTCTAGTATATTTTCTATTTATTAGCTGAACCTATTGAAGATATGAACAAGAAGTTAACTTATTTGGTTTGAAAGGAATGTGATCATGAAAGCTGTTACTTATCAAGGAAAACAATCCGTAAGTGTAAAAGAAGTAGAAGATCCTAAAATTCAAGATGCACAAGATGTCATTATTAAAGTGACGTCAACGGCGATCTGTGGGTCGGATTTGCATCTCTATAAGGGAAATTTCCCACTTCCAATCGGTTATGTCATTGGGCATGAACCGATGGGGATTGTGGAGGAAACTGGCCCAGATGTCACAGCGGTAAAAAAGGGAGATCGCGTTGTCATTCCTTTTACCGTCGCTTGTGGACAGTGTCACTATTGCAACCACCATCTTGAAAGTCAGTGCGATAACTCAAATCCCCATTATGATTCGGGAGGGTTATTAGGTTATTCCGAAAAGTTTGGTAACTACCCAGGTGGGCAAGCGCAATACTTAAGAGTGCCCTTTGGAAACTATACACCTTTCCTAATCCCTCAAGATTGTGAATTGGAGGATGAACAGTTACTCTTTTTATCGGATGTACTGCCGACGGCTTATTGGAGCGTTGAACATGCGGGCGTTAAAAAGGGAGATACTGTCATCGTCCTTGGATGTGGACCCGTTGGGCTGATGGCGCAACAATTTGCATGGCAAAAAGGAGCTGAACGTGTAATCGCGGTCGATTACCTTACCTACAGGTTAAATCATTCTAAGAAAATTAATCAGACTGAAATTTTTGACTTCACGCAATATGATGATATGGGAGAAACATTAAAGGAAATCACAAAAGGTGGGGCCGATGTTGTCATTGATTGCGTTGGAATGGATGGAAAGAAATCCCCCCTTGAATACATGGAACAAAAGTTAAAGTTACAAGGAGGAACGCTTGGACCCATTCAAATTGCTACTAAGGCAGTAAGAAAATGCGGAACAGTGCAATTCACTGGCGTATATGGGGGCTTATATAACATGTTTCCATTAGGTGCTTTTTTCTCAAGAAATGTTACCTTAAAAATGGGTCAGGCACCTGCTAGAGGATATATGCCCGAAATTTACAAACAGATTGTGAAGGAAGAGATTGATCCTACCGCTTTGATTACTCACAAGTTACCATTAAAAGAAGCTGAACACGGGTATAAAATTTTTAATAACCGTGAAGAAGATTGTATAAAAGTGGTGTTAAAACCGTAAAAAAAAACAAACAGGGCTTTTAACTAAAAGCCCTGTTTGTTCGTAGTGAAAACCTAATTTAATTTCTTCAATGGCTCTGTTGCTGGGCCTTCGATCACATTTCCGTCATATTCAAATCGAGATCCGTGACAGGGACAGTCCCATGACCTTTCTGCTTTATTCCAATTTAGCTCGCAGCCCATATGAGTACAGGTGTGATCCACAATAGAGACATTTCCTTTTTTGTCTTTGTATGCACCCGCACTTTTGCCATCATATTGGACTACAGCTCCTTCATCCAAATTAAGCGTGTGGATGTCTTCTTTCCTTCGATCGACTTTTCCTTTCACAAATTCTTTCGCAACACCTACATTTTCTTTCATGAAATTTTTCACATGTTCACCATGAAGTTTTCGGGATGGTGAGAATAGTTCAGCATAAACGTTCGGTTGATTCGCGATATCATCACTGATGATCTTTGCTGCAATTGTACCGTTTGTCATGCCCCACTTCGCAAATCCTGTAGCTACGTAAATTTTTGAATTTCTTTCTGTAATCGGACCGATGTAAGGAAGACCATCTAATGTAAATAAATCTTGAGAGGACCATTCATATACAGGCTCAGCGGCGTTAAATGACTTCTTGGCATATGTTCTGAGATGTTGATAACATTGGTCAGTATTTTCTTTTTCACCTGCCGGATGGCCTTCTCCCCCAATAATCAGGTAAGTTTCTCCTTCATTATCTGTAAAGTAACGTAGAGAACGCTTAGGTTCCTCCGCACTCAAATACATTCCCTTTGGAATTGTTGAAGCTCTTACTGCAATCGAATAAGACCGTTCCGCATGAAGCCTGGAGAAATAAAGTCCTTCAAAATCTTTAAAAGGAAAATGTGACGCCATAACAGCTTTATCACAGTAAACAGATGAACCTTGCTCTGCTTTTACGCTTAGCCTATCACCTTTTTCGATATCGACCACTCTTGTATTTTCATAAATCTCAACTCCATTTTCTTTAAGGAAAAGGATTAACTTATTTAGGTACTTCACAGGGTGAAATTGCGCTTGATGATTTATTTTAACTGCATTCATTACCTCATAGGGCAGATCCACTTTTTCAACAAGGCTACCTTTTATGCCAAGTTTCTCATAAGCTTTTCCTTCGTTTTCTACGTGACGCGCTCCTTCTTTTGTCCTTGCGTAGACGTAGGCATCTTGTCGTGAAAAATCGCAATTAATCTGCTGCTCATCAATAATCTCTTTCATCAGTCCAATGGCCTCTTCGTTCGCATTGTAATAACTCCGTGCTCCTTCTTCCCCTACCTTATCGATGAGCTGGCTGTAAGTGAGGCCATGCT
>ENA-ORXC01000493-ORXC01000493.1-marine-metagenome-genome-assembly--contig:-NODE-493-length-28200-cov-563.754436_pt1 | contig 28200 bp, 23 predicted proteins | sample MGYA00237865_ERZ511478 | MGnify/ENA metagenome assembly ERZ511478
TTTCGCATGAGTGCGCGACTTGGTACGGCCAAAAACTTTGATCAACAATTTGAGACTTGGTTTTGGTCAGGCGAAGATTTGGCCAAGCTATATCAAGGCATTCAAGGCTCTCCTGATCGTCAGGGGCTAGAGCAGATTTTTTATGTGGGCTTTTCAGAATATTTGAGAATGCATAAAAAACGTCAACCTAAAGACGACATTATCGATGGTGTTGAACGCAAGCTACGCGTCGGACTAGGTCGCCAGCAGCAATTGCTAGAGTCTGGACTGACGACGCTAGCCAGCATTGGTTCTGTGGCTCCATACATCGGATTGTTCGGTACAGTGTGGGGTATCATGAATGCCTTTTTGGGACTGTCTCAAACTGAGCAAGCTACCCTAGCCTCTGTGGCTCCTGGTATTGCTGAGGCTCTTATTGCGACAGCCATGGGGTTGTTTGCCGCTATTCCTGCCGTACTCGCCTACAACCATTTCACCGCAAAATCGAGCCGCATGTATGACTCGCGTGCCTTGTTTTGTGATGAGATGACAGGCATGTTACAGCGTGAGACCAGCGTACAAGCGCCTATTAGCAAAGAAACCCAAGTTAATACAGGTCAGGTGACAGGGCTATGAAACCAAACCCCTACGGCCGTGAAAAAAAAGCCCTTAATGCAGAAATGAACGTCGTGCCTTACATTGACGTCATGCTAGTGCTACTGGTGATATTTATGGTGACAGCGCCGATGCTGATTACAGGCGTCGATGTTGATCTGCCAAAAGAACAAACCAATACGATGAGTCAAAGTCAGCTACCTGTCATTGTTTCTTTGACTGATAAAGGTGATATTTTTATAAGCTATGAGAGTAATGTCGACGTGCCTGTAAGTCAGCCTGAGCTGATTAATACATTATCTAACCTGCAGTCTCAGAGCGATAACAGTAATGCTGAGCCAGTACAGGTGATGATCAATGCTGATCAAAACAATCAGTACGGTGCCATCATGACGCTCATGGCCACCTTGCAACAAGCAGGTATCGAGAAAGTTGGGTTACTGACCGGTGCGCCTCTGCCTACGCCTTCTTTATAGTGATAAGCGTCCTTTCGTAAATGTCTTATATCATAACAGCCAATTCTAGTAATTAATCTGACAAATCACGTTCATGAGTATCCTTACCATGCATAATGCTCCTGCCGTCTATGTACCTACCGAACCAGAAAGCAACGGCCTAACACTGCCTACGTTGCTAAGCTTACTGGCGCATGGTCTTATCATTGGGATACTGGTTTACAACTATCAAAACACTGAGGTTGAGACTGCTGGTAGTATTGAGACGGTCATGGTATCTCCTGAGCAACTTGCTGAAATGCAGGGACAAATACTGGCCAACCGTGCAGCAGCCAGCGCAATGCAGATGGAGAGTAGCACTAGCGACTCGTCCAGTAGTGCCCAACCAGAGGTATCTGATAGTAGTGTTAATGCGCAAAATCCAAGCCAGACAACCTCTCAGCGCGTGCCTGTATTTACACGATCTGAGGAGCCAGCTGGTCAACCCATACTTATGAGCGAAGACCATCAACAACGTATGCTTGAGCAAAATCAAGAGTATGAGCGCAAAATGGCTGAGTGGGCAGCACAACTAGACGAATCCGCTATGGAAGAGCTGGACCAAGTCGATCAAAGCAAACGCGATCAGCTCATAGAAGAACAAAAAAGGCTGGGAGAATTTCGTCAAAAGCAAAACAACCCACCAAAAATAAAACGTCCCACTGCTAGCGATCGCAATATTGAGATTGATACTGACGGCTCTGGCAATGCAGGGAAAACCTTTAGCCTGTCAGATGGGCAATCTACTGTGTCTGGTGATACATCAACTTCTAGTACGTCCAAGGGCAGTAGTCGCTCTGCATCTAGTGGCAGTCGCGGTACTAGCAACAACGAAATCATCAACTTAATCAAGCGTAACTATACGCCGCCTACTGCTACGCGGGGCTCTACCCAACGTGCCACCTTGACCATCACTGTCAATGCAAATGGCGATGTACTCAATGTGACCGCTTCTGGACCTGATAGCACGGTCAACGAAGCGGCAAGACAAGCGGTACTCAATACTGGCAGTCTCCCAATTGATGCTGATGACCCTAAATACCCGACTTTTACCATACAGTTTAAAGGCAGCAATTAATCAGTTGCTAGGTTCTTATAATATTGGTAACGTGACGTTAAGCGGCTTGTCTCGCATAGGTTGCTGCCTCATCTAGATGCTTGTCTCATTAAATAAAAAATGAATATCATACTAATTTTAGGAGCTCCATTTACTCATGCGTACCCACAAAAAACTAGTAATATCGTTACTCGCCAGTACCTCAGCATTGCTGGTATCGCAAAGCGTGCTCGCTGCACCTGTTGTACTAGAACTGGACTATGAGATTCCTGTTCAACAAAACCAAGTTGCGTTTGTGCCGTTTGCAGGTGACTCTGTCTTATCACCAATTATATTAAATGACTTGAGTAAAACCGAGCTGAAAGTAACCAATCAAGATCTACCGCAGCAGCCGCACAGTAGTAAAGAGCTGACAGGCACATTACCTGTTTGGCAAAGCATGGGCATACCGTATCTGGTCGTCGGCAGTACGCGTACCAATCGTGGCAAAATAATCACCGATTATGAAGTCATCGATGTCAAATCTGGTCGTGTGATAGAAGGCAAGCAAAGCCTAGCTGCTGACAACAATAGAGAAAGTATGCGTTATGCTGGTCATGTCATCGCAGATAAAGTATACGAGCTGATTACTGGTATTCCAGGAGACTTCTCAGGACGTATTGCTTATATTGAAGAGACTGGTACTGGCAAGCAAAAGATCTCTCGTCTAAAAGTAATGGACGCTGATGGCGAAAACGCTAGAACCATTACTGAAGTGGCAGGCTCTATTTTTTCACCAGCATGGTCACCTGATGGCAACCGTATCGCCTACTCAGTACAACGTGAAAAATCATATCCTGTTATCTACGTGCAAAACATCAGTGGCGGCGGCGCAACTGCCCTGACGCCTTTTTCAGGTAGTAACCTAAGCCCTTCGTTCTCTCCTGATGGCAGCAAGATATTATTCTCTAGCAGCTTTGAAGGTAGCGCTGATATCTATGAGATGAGCGCTAGCGGCGGTACACCGAGAAGGCTCACCAATTTACCAAGTAGTGAAGTACAACCAAGCTATGCACCAGACGGCAAATCTTTCGTGTTTGTCAGTGATAAAACAGGCTTTAACAAGCCGCAAGTCTATCGCTACGAGTTTGCTACGGGCCAAACGACTAAAGTGTCAAACGGGGGTTATGCAACCAGCCCGCAGTTTAGCAGTGACGGTACACAAATTGCCTTTTTGAGTGGACGCTCAGCAGCTATTATGAATAGTAATGGCACTGTCACTACCAATCTTGGCAATACAGGTATCGACGAAGCTCCAAGCTTCTCACCAAACGGTAAACGCGTGGTCTACGCATCGACACAAGGCGGCAAAGGCGTGCTGACCATCAAATCTCTAAATGGTGGCGAAGCGTTTGGTAAGTCAGGACAAGGCGTTATCCGCTCACCTGTATGGTCATCAAGCCCAAAATAATGGGTCGTCTACTGTAGTAATTTTGGTTATAGTGAAATAAGTATCAACCGTTAAGCAAAATTGAAATACCCCAACCATAGTCGTTATGGTTGGGGCATTTTTTTGATTACAAACAGCAATAGACATAACGATAAACCTTAGTACTTATTCGTTATCAATAGTCATTCCTCCTCGTCTTTTATCTACTTTCCAATGTTACCTAACCCTCCCTCCTTCGTAACAAACCTGTAAACGCACTAGTACCAAAAAAAACATTGCAATGACTTGTATTTTACCTATACCCTAAATAGACCTGACTAATTGGTCAAGTTGTTCAAATACTAGCCAACATATATTAGCTATTTTCATTGTTTATCTTACAGACGGATGCGTACCCCTATTGTCTACATCGATAAAAAACAAGTCAAAGATTGGGTTAAAATTTTGATCTCATGATTTATCAAATTGTCTGATATCTACAGTTAAGCGGGTGCTAAGCAGTTATTTTAGGAGGAAACCACCATGAGTGAAAACGTTCCAGCGAATACCGATTTACTGTATAGACTGCATGACCGCCCTGCCCCCATCAAAGCATTTTTAGGTGCTATACAGCACGTACTTGCAGCGTTTGTAGGTATTATTACACCCTCTCTTATCATCGGTGGCACATTAGGTTTAGGAGAGCATATCCCCTACCTTCTCAGTATGTCATTGATAGTATCTGGCGTTGCAACCTTTATTCAAACTCGTAAAGTAGGCCCTGTTGGCTCTGGTCTCATGGCGTTACAAGGTACCAGTTTTGGATTTTTGGCAGCGGTACTGACCGCAGGATTTGTGGTAAAAAACCGCGGTGGTGGTCCAGAAGAGATATTATCCGTTATTTTTGGTGTCTCATTTCTCGGTGCATTTGTTGAGATATTTTTGAGTCAATTTATCACCAAACTCAAATCTTTTATGAGCCCTATTGTTACAGGTTGCGTAATTGTCACGATTGGTTTGTCATTGACGAAAGTTGGACTGACTGATTTGGCTGGTGGGTTCGGTGCTGAAGACTTTGGTAGTATTCCAAACCTTCTTTTAGGCGGTGGTGTGCTGGCGAGTGTTGTACTGATTAGTATCATCAATAATAAAGTCATTCGCTCAAGCGCCATCTTTATCGGTTTGATGCTCGGCCTTGTCGCTGCCGTGTTTATGGGACGTATCGATTTCTCACTGGTTTCTGAAGCGGCATTTTTTACGGTGCCAATTCCTTTTAAGTATGGCTTTGGTTTTGATTGGCAGGCTTTTATTCCTATTGCCTTTATGTATATCATTACCAGTATTGAGACCTCGGGTGACTTGACCGCTACCTCGATGATATCAGGTGAACCGATCAAAGGCCCTATCTATGAGAAACGCATCAAAGGCGGCGTACTAGGAGATGGTGTGAACTCTCTGATTGCAGCGGTATTCAACACCTTCCCTGTGACTACTTTTAGCCAAAACAATGGTGTGATTCAGATGACTGGTATTGCCAGTCGCTATGTGGGTTTCTATGTTGGCGGCATTTTATGCCTGATGGGTCTATTTCCAGTACTTGGTGCTATTTTTACGCAACTACCTAAGCCTGTGGTTGGTGGCGTGACACTATTGATGTTTGCCACTGTAGCAACTGCTGGCATTCGTATCCTATCTACTGTGCAATTTACCCATCGTAATGTCTTAATCATTGCCACCTCGTTGGGTCTGGCAACAGGTATCGCCTTTGTCCCTGACGTACTGTCACAAACACCGCAGTTTTTTCAAAACATCTTTGGCTCAGCGGTAACGATGGCAGGGATTGTGGCTATCACGCTTGATATGATTTTACCCAAAAACTACGGCACTGAGTTTGATACTAAAGCACAGCACGCTGAAGGCGGTTTAGAACCAACTGGCGAAGTGGTTTAGTGGCTTAGTACTGGCAGTAAAAATAAATCCGTTAAGGTATTCAAAAGCAAGCGAGGTGCAACAGCCTACAGCTATGCACCTCGTTTTTGAGTACCATTATCTGATGAGTATCAAGGCAATATAATCATTCAAGTCCACAGCCTTTTAAAATAAAAGGCACCAGAAAGTCTGCCGCACGTGCTTCATCTTCTGCATCATATGCTGTCTTATCCATTAAGCCGACGATTTCAATCTCAAATTCAGCATAGCGTTGGGTAGTCGCCCAAATCAAAATCAGTAGTTGTAGAGGATCAGTAATCCCGATTTTGCCTTGCTTGTGCCACTCTTTCATTACCTGTGCTTTATCGTGTACCCACTCCTTCATCGTAGTGGACATAAATTCATGCAGATGCGGTGCGCCGCCGATGACTTCAATCGCAAACAGTTTATGGCGACTTGGATTGACAAAGGCTTGATGTAACTTAGTTCGGACGAATTTTTCGATGACTGTCTTTGGGTCGCTGTCTACCGTCATGGTCACTAGGCCTTCATTCCATTCTTGGATGATAGAACGCAGCACTGCCATGTAGAGATTCTTTTTATTTTTAAAGTAGTAGTGAACATTGGCTTTAGGTAAGCCTGCTCTATCAGCAATGCCTTGCATCGTAGCGCCGCGGTAGCTCTGGAGTACAAACTCTTCTTCAGCTGCCGCTAAGATAAGCACCTGATTCTGTGCGCGGATATCTTGTTGGCTACGGTGCAAGGGTGTGTCAGTCACTGAATTATCTTCCTTCTGATTGTTTTGAGTCATAGTAGTAGTATCTCTTTTAAGAGGCTAGTTTGACAAAATAGTCACTATATTTCACTGCCTATTTATATAAAAACATGCGGTTTTAAGCAGCATAACTTACTAAATAAAAATATTTCGTATAAAACAGTTGACCAATTAGTCAGGTTTTAGCAAAATAGGAAAGGTAAGTCGCTAGCGCGGTTATTAATTATATATTGCTAGATATTTTGGACGGCTAAAGTACCAGTGTTTCATTAATAAATCTGTTGCTTATTGTCATTTCACTATAACTTGAAATTATGCAAAGCGTACATAAGCGCCAAAGCTCTGACTACGAACATATAGATTATCGACTTTTGATTTTAAGCAAATTCATTGCTATTAGCTTAATCAAATCAGCCATAAATTTGAAGCAACCGCTGCTTATCAAGATTACTGCTTATACCTGTAAGTTTATGCAAATAACCATAAGGTATAAACCTCTATCAAACATTCATCGCCCGATACAGATAACGGGCTACCCTATTAGAAAAGGATGTCATCGTGAGCTTAACCTTAGCGCAATTCAATGACCTGTCACAAGAAGTCGCCATCGCTCAGCTATTAACTTGCTGCACCAGTAAAAGTTGGGCTTACAAACTTGCAGACGCCCGCCCTTTTGCAGACTTTGATGCACTGCTAGCAAGTAGCGACGCTATCTGGCACAAAGTGCAAAATGATGAGGCTAACTTATTAGAAGCGTTTGATGGGCATCCACAAATCGGCAATGTGGCATCTCTAAAAGAAAAATACCGCAACACACAAAGTAGCGCTGCACACGAACAATCAGGCGCTAACGATGCGGCAGATGAGGTGCTCGAAGCACTTGCCAAAGGCAATCGCGACTATCTGGATAAATTTGGTTTTATTTTTATTGTTTTTGCGACAGGCAAAAGCGCGCAGCAAATGCTCGACCTGTTATTAGCGCGCCTGCCTAATGATCGTGCTACTGAACTAGCTAACGCAGCCGCTGAGCAAAATAAAATTACGCGTTTACGTTTAGCTAAATTGCTAGGTAATGCTGAGACAAGCAAATAGTAGTCGCAGAGTTAGACTAGCATTTTCACCCTATTTATATTTTTCACGGATACAAAGGAAGCATTATGTCTGCCACCCTATCATCACATATCTTAGACACTCATCTTGGCAAACCTGCGGCTGATGTCGCCGTTACCTTACACCGCATACGAGACAACGGTGCCGCCACATTACTAGCGCATGGTACAACCAATAGTGATGGCCGTGTCACACCAGACGCTTGGCAGTTTGATACAGCCATCGATAGCACAGAGCATCAGCTAAATATTGGCCGCTATACCGTAACGTTCGATACTCAGTCTTATTTTGATGCTCAGCAGCTGACAGCATTTTACCCGCAAGTGGTTATCGACTTTGTGGTAAACGATGCCAGTCATTATCACGTGCCGCTTCTGCTTAGTGCGCACGGTTATAGCACTTATCGCGGATCGTAACTTTGGTGCTATTTAGCTCTCTGCGTTGTTATTAGTATTCAAGAAATACTATCAAAAGAAATTACCAAGACATTTTATTAAGACACTGTCATATTAAAGGACATTTATTACATGGGCGCCTATCTTCTCGAATGGTTGAGTTTATTTTTCCGCTGGTTTCATGTTATCGCTGGGGTAGCATGGATTGGTGCATCGTTTTATTTTGTGTGGCTAGATCTAAGCCTACGCAAACCGCCACAGTGGAAAACAGACAAAGGCATTTCGGGTGATCTTTGGGCCGTCCATGGCGGCGGATTTTATGAAATTGCCAAATACAAACTCGAACCCGAAGAGATGCCAAAGACGCTACATTGGTTTAAATGGGAAGCTTATACCACTTGGCTGACAGGTGCGGCGATGATGTCTATCGTCTATTATGCCAATGCAACTGCCTACCTGATTGATCCAAGCAAAGTGCCTTTTACCAGTATCGGTGCCATCGCCACCAGCCTACTGTTTTTGTTTGGTAGTTACTTCATTTATGAAGTGATCGTGCGCAGTCATTTGGGTAAAAATGCCTTTATCTTTAGTACGCTGATTTTTATCTTGCTGGTCATCGCGAGCTGGGGTTCTTACCAGCTGTTCAGTGATCGCGCCTCGTTTATTCATATCGGTGCTATCTTGGGCACGGTAATGGTAGGTAACGTATTTTTCGGTATTATGCCTGCTCAGCGTGCACTAGTCGACTGTGTGCGGCGCGGCGAAAAACCGGGTAAAGAAGTAGCTGAGTTGGCATTACAAGCCAAAAATCGCTCACTGATGAATAACTATTTTACCCTACCGCTCATCTTTACCATGATCAGCAACCATTACCCAATGATGTATGCTCATGAGAAAGGTTGGTTGGTATTGGTCTTCGTCGGTATCATTACCGCAACTGCGCGTCATTACTTTAACCAAAAGCATCTGGGTCATAAAAAACCACGCTACTTAGTTATTCCAGCCGTATTAACCGTATTGTTGATTATTTGGATGCGACCTGCGCCGATTGAGCCAGCACCTGCGATGCCTGTTGCTGCCTCTGCAGCACCTAAGACGACTGATAGCACGTCGCCAGCTGCAAGCGCGACTACTGATTCAAACACCACTGATACCGTTGCTAATGCTAATAATAGTTCTAATAGTAGTGCTAACAACCCTGTCAACAATGATGTAGCTACTGCTGAAGCCGTACCCGTGAGCGCATCAGCAGATGACGCGATGATGAATGTGGTGCATACGCGCTGTAGCACTTGTCATGCGGTACAACCGACACAACAAGGCTTCGCCGCACCGCCAGCAGGTATTATTTTGCAGACACCAGAAGACCTAAAAATACATAAAGCGAAAATCGTCACTGCAGTACAAACGGGCTATATGCCGCTTGGTAATATTACTCAGCTAACAGATACAGAGCGTCAGCAACTTGTGGCATATGCATCCTCGCTTTAATTTGCGATAAAAAATAACTGTCCTTTATGAGCGATATTTTAATAAATATTCAAGGCTCTAAGCGATATAGGAATATAGATAATGAGCAAAAAAATTACCAGTGACTTTGATATCAGCACATATCCCCGTGACCTAAAAGGTTATGCTGGCAATCCACCAAAAGCAAACTGGCCGGGCGGCGCAAAAATCGCCGTACAATTTGTATTAAACATTGAAGAAGGGGCAGAAAATAGCGTCATCCATGGCGATGGTCAATCAGAGCGTTTTTTGTCTGATATCTTAGGCACACCAGAATTTAATAACCGTCACCAGTCTATTGAGTCTGCTTTCGAGTATGGTAGCCGTGTCGGTGTATGGCGTGTGTTGGACGTATTCAAAGAGTACGGTGTTCCTATCACCACGTTCACCTGTGCTGCCGCTGCCGAAAAAACGCCGCACATTATCGAGCGTGTGTTAGAAGACGGTCATGAGATTGCCAGTCACGGTCTACGCTGGATTACTTATCAGGATATGTACCGTGAGACCGAGCGCGAACACATTCGCTGTGCCACCCAGATATTTAAACGTATGCTCGGTGGTCAACCTCTCGGCTGGTATACAGGACGTGATAGCCCAAATACTCGCGAACTGGTTGCTGAACAAGGCGGCTATACCTATGACTCTGACTCATACGGTGATGAGTTACCCTATTGGCTAAATGTAAAAGTCCAAGACGGCAATATGATCACGCGCAAACCACATTTGGTCATACCTTATAGTTTAGAGACCAACGATATGCGTTTTTCTTCTAGCCCGGGGTTCACCCATGCTGAACCATTTTATCAGTATCTCAAAGACAGCTTTGATACCCTGTACGAAGAAGGCGCACATACTCCTAAAATGCTGACTATCGGTTTGCACTGCCGAATTATTGGGCGTGCAGGGCGCATTAAAGCGCTAAAACAGTTTTTGCAGTATATAACCAATAAGCCTGATGTATGGATATGTCGCCGTGATGATATCGCCAAGCACTGGTACGAAAACCATCCTGCTACGTCAGTCAACACTGCCAACTGGATGTAAGCTTAGGCTATCGTCCTAGTACTCATTCTACTTAGCTGATCGAATGCGCATAGATGAATAAGTAAGATAGCTACCACACTATCAACACACACCATTATTAAAAAAGGAATCATTGTGAGTCAAAACACTTCAGAAGTTGGACAAATTATCTCTGCAAACAATCTACCTGATACCCTGCCAGCATTTACCAAAAAATCAAACGTGGCCGACAGTCGCCTGGGTGCAAAGTCCCTATTCGCTACCGATGACTTCTTTGCGGATAAAAGCCGTATTCTAAATCCTGATGCACCTATCTTTGTCGTGGGTAAGTTCGATGACAACGGTAAGTGGATGGATGGATGGGAAACTCGTCGCAAGCGCCATTTGGGTTACGATTACTTGGTTATTCAACTTGCCCGCCCAACCAAAATATCTGGTTTGGATATTGATACCAGTCACTTCACAGGTAACTTCCCCTCTTCCGCCAGTGTCGATGCCTTGTACGCGCCAGAGCTACTACAGCAAGATGAAACTGCGATTAATAGTCTAAGCAAAGAAGACTGGGACAATAAAAACTGGCAAGCGCTAGTAGGTATGACCCCATTGCAAGGTCACCATCATGAGCTTATCGAGATTGACCATGGGCAAACCGTGACCCATATTCGTTTGAATATCTATCCAGATGGTGGCGTTGCCCGACTGCGTGTTTATGGCGATATTCAGCTTGATGCTAGCCTAAATACACAAGGCGAGACGCTTGACTTGGCGGGCGCATTAAATGGTGGCCGCGCGATTGCTAGTAACGATGCGCATTTTGGTGCGGCTAGTAATTTACTGCTACCAACCAAAGCGCCTAACATGGGTGATGGTTGGGAGACCCGTCGTCGCCGTGAGCCAGGCAATGACTGGTGCATTATCGCGCTAGGTCAAGCAGGTATCGTTGATTCCATCGAGATAGATACTGCCCACTTTAAAGGCAATTACCCTGATAAAGTCTCGATCCAAGCCGTCTACTCACCAAATACACCAGAGCAAACTTTAGTGACTCAAAGTATGTTTTGGGAAACCCTGCTTGAGCCGCAAAAAACCAATGCTGACGACGTTCATCACTTTGGTAAAGACAAGCTTAAGATAGATCAGCCCATCACTCATATTCGAGTAAACATTTTCCCAGATGGTGGCATCAGCCGTGTGCGGGTGTATGGCAAGATAGCTATCGAAGAGGCTAAATAATGGGCATCACTCTAAACGCTAAGCCTTTGACTAAGGCAAATTTTGCACCTTACGGCTCAGTTATTGAACGATATAGTGATGATGAGCAAACCGCTGACAATACTTATGAGATCAATAATGGCTATGCGGTTCGTCATCATGCACTGGCCGAAAGCAAGCTCGTCGGTGGCTCAGTTGGTATGAGTATCTTTCGAGCTAAAAAACGTGAGAATCCGATTGCACTCTCAGTCATGGAATATCATCCGATTGGAACACAGGCGTTTGTATCTATGGAAGGCCAAGACTATATCGTCGTAGTTGCTAAAGCTGGCAACCCGCCACAGTCTGCTGACGATCTAGCGGTGTTTTATGCTACGTCTCATCAAGGTGTACAGTATGATGCCAATGTTTGGCACCATCCACTTTTAGCTCTTGGGCGCGACAGTGACTTTTTAGTAATTGATCGTATCAATGGCGAGGGTAATAATTGCCATGAGATTGATATCACAGATTGGCGTGTGTTTATTAAGTTAGAAGAAGAAAGCAGCTAACCCGTTGCATTAAAGTCTATTATACGAACTTAAAGCCAGCTAATAAGAATTAGCTGGCTTTTTTATAACGACTAAACTTCTAAGCCCGATTTATATTGATTAGAAGATGCTGTTATACAACCCAAGTTGGGGCATACAGATGTCTATTTTGGTGCTTTTACGACTCATTCGCTCATTTGTTAGCACTGTCTTCTGCATACCTTCAGAATTAAGGAAGTTGGGCGTAAGATTTGAGAAGATTTAGGGAGTATTTTGTCTATTTTATACATCAATCATAGTAAAAATCAGTAAATGCTAGAGAGCATAGCTTTTGTCGGTTCGTGGCACGATTATTGAATACTATTTAGTAGTAAGTATAGAAACGCTATTCGTCAATTTCTACTCAAAAAATAAAACTGACCATTAGCATGCTTATTACAAAGAGGCATTTAAGATAATTCAGATTCAATGATATATAAAGGAGTCACATTTTGTATTTTGATTTACGAGCCAGCCTACTCTCTAACGTATCTAGCCAAAAGCTAGCTTTACTCAAACCATTGTCGATGGCAGCCGTTGCTATCGCGGCTTTAGGAAGTATGTCTAGCGTCCATGCTAAGACCTTCTTTACTGATACGAGTGTCTCCGTACTTTACGGAGATGACTACGAACTTGTAGAAGACGGAGAGCTGACGACCGTTACATTAGAGCATGCTTCTGCGCACGACTGGGGTGGCGTGTTCTTCTTTGTCGATCGAAACCAAGGTGCTGATGACATTGAAAACAATAGATTTAGAGAAACTTATGGTGAGCTGTCTCCTACATTCAAAATAACAACTTTTAATGACAGTTTTATCAAGCAGGTTAATTTAGCTGCTACTTATGAATTTGGTTCGAACAGTACGGGCTTTGACCAAGACAACTATCTGGTTGGTATTGGTGCAGATCTGAATGTACCTATTCCAGGAACGAAATTTGCGTCGGCTACTCTATATCATGCTTTCAATGATAATACTGACGATGATCAGCAAATTACCTTAACCTATGGTTGGGAACGCAATAATTTTGTCGTAGATGGCTTTATTGACTATTCATTTAATAACGATGATATTGAAGATAATATTCATATCAATCCGCAAATTAAATACAACTTACAAGAAGTGCTCGGTATTGATAACCGCTTAGAAGTCGGTATGGAGTATAGTTATTGGAAAAATAAATACGGTGTTGATGGCGTAAATCAAAACTCTCCTAGTGCGTTGGTAAAATTCCATTTTTAATGTCTAATAGAAACTCTCTTGGCAGAAACAAACCCTTGTTCCTATAATATAGGAACAAGGGTTTGTTTTTTATATCTGAAAGAAGTCTCACTTGTTCCTGATTTAGGTACAGCGTTTATTTACACCTATAAAGTTGATTTACGATAGCGACTCACGCCTGCGATAACGGTCTCCTCAATCACTCTATCATCGCCCAACATCATCAATACAAACAGCTGCTCTTCAAGTGTCTTAGTCTGCACCATACGCCGCTCAAGCAATTCCGTTGCACCCATATCGATGATCACAAAATCCGCTTCTTTATTTGGCATAAAGTTACCGATTTTATCGTCCAATAATAGCGACTGGGCATTACCCAACGTAATTTGATATAGCCCTTGGTGAGCAGATAACTGATTGCTTTGTAGTTGTTGGATTTTATACGCTTCTGACAGAGTGGTCAGCATCGACAGACTTGTCCCTGCTCCAACGTCAGTGGCGATACTGACACCGGTATAACTTAACGTTTTGGGCAAATCGAATAGACCGCTACCCAAAAACAGATTGGACGTCGGACAGTGTGATATCTGCGTACCAGTATCGCGTAAGCGTTCATACTCAGATATTTCAAGATGAATACCATGTGCCAAGGTGGTGCGGCGACCCAGCAACCCCATATCGTCGTAGACATCTAGATAGCCTTTATGATTGGGATACAGTTGTTTTACAAACGCAATTTCATCATGATTTTCTGCTAGATGCGTCTGCAGATAAACACTCTCGTAACTGGCATACAGCTCACCTGCCATTTGTAGTTGCTTGGGTGTCGAAGTAATAGCAAAGCGCGGGGTAATCGCCACATGCTGACGTCCACGCTCATGCCAGTTATCAATGATGTTTTGCGTATCGCGGATACTTTGTTCAGCAGGTACACACAAATTATCAGGCGCATTTTGATCCATCAGTACGTTGCCCGTGATCATGCGGGTATTGAGCCGATGGCTTTCAGTAAAAAATGCTTCTGCCGATAATGGGTGACTGGTAGAAAACACCATGGCGCTCGTCGTACCATTGGCCAGCAGCTGATTTAAAAAAAACTGCGCCGTATCGTGTGCTACTTTTGGATCAGAAAAATTGGCTTCAGTGACAAAGGTATAGTTATTAAGCCAGTCAAGTAGCTGCTCACCGTAAGCGGCAATCATATCTATCTGCGGATAATGCACATGGGTATCGATAAAGCCTGGCATGATCAGTTTGTCGCGATAATCGTGCATTGTAACTGCTGGCTTGCCCTCTTCATTGGCGTACTTTGACAGTATGGTTTCACTATATCCATACTCTACAATGTGTCCTGTCACATCATCTACTACGAGCGCACCATCAACGATATACTCAGGATAAATACGGACGCCTGCAGTCACGGGTAATAACGTCGTGTTCTGATCGATAGTTGATACTTGTTGTGCATGATCAAGTTGATTGGTGTTCGCTGTTTTAGAGAGTGTACGCTCAGTACAATCGCTTTCGGTCAAATAGTGTAGCAGTCGAGCTTGATAAATATGTAGGGTCATTTATTGGTCTCACAATGGCACAATAGTACTGAGTGCTTTAATAAATAGTACTGAGCGTTTTAATTATTTAATGAAAAGTAACACAGTTGTATGGAGTAATTAGTCCGTTCAAAGAGCAGATCGATGATACTGCTGTAAGAGCTGTGCCACGATAGACACTGCCACCGCCATTGGCTCTTTACCGCCAACTTGCAGTCCAATTGGCATGACGAGCTGATTCACTAATGACTCACTATAACCACGCTGAAGCAAACGGCCTCTAAAACGTTTGGCTTTGGTTGCCGAGGCAATACAGCCGATGTAAGGTACTGAGATATCTGAGCGCTTATCATCAGCTGAGCTACTATCAGAAATAGCATCTAATGCTGCCCGTACCAGTTCGAAATCAACGCTATGGTCATGCGTCATAACCAAAACAAAACGCTGACCACCCTGCTCTATAAATGGGCGCACAAAATCTACAGGCTCATCATCAATATGCGGACGAATATGCGCTGGTAACTTATAAACTGGAGATTGGTTTATTACTGATGGCTGTTCTGCACTTTGATGAGGCGTGCATATCTGACTAGGCTTATTAGTACTCAACTGGTCAGCGCTAGATCTATCAGTTAAATAGCGCTCAAACATCTCTGGGCGACTGTCCACCCAATCTACCTGACAAGGTAGCTCAGCGAGGATTGTCATAAGCGCTGATGCCACATGTCCTGCCCCAAATACCAGTACTGACATCGGCGGCGTTACATTGAAGCATTCGAACATAACAGTGACACTGCCACCACAGCACTGTGCCAACTTTGCACCTAGCGGGTAATGCTTGGTATAAATCGCATCGCGACGCACAGCTTTAGATGGTACTGATGCGCTTTCACTGTCAGTTTCAGCGATTTTTGGTTTGACTTCTTTTGTTACCGTCGCTGCTATCTCACCATTTAATAGCTGCCGTGCCGTATTGATAACGTCGTGTTCTAGACCGCCGCCGCCCAGCGTATCTACGATACTGTCCTGCGTGATAATCATTTTTGCCTGTAGCGATCGAGGAGCAGATCCATTCACAGCCACAACCGTCGCCAATACGTGAGCGATGCCGTGCTGCTGGTATCGCGTTAGACCTTCATACCAAACGACTGGCGGTGCTAACGACTCATTCACTGTGCGCGGGACCTCTTGCCCCTGCGACATTTGGATACTCTATTGCCTCTGGCTGCTCATCGGTCTGTTTGCCCTCTACTTCTTTTGGATCGATATCTTTGGCATGGCGTACGTCTTGTGGCATTACTTTGTCATTGTAAAGGTCACCTTTTTCTTCTACCCCTTCGACAAGGCTATCCATCGTATCTTTGTCTGTTTTGGTCTCTAGATCCCATGGCATGCCTTCCATACGCATCACCGCCTTTAGCACCGCTTCTGGCGTTGCAGGCATGGTCAGTTCTGGATTCTTTTTATAGTCGCCAAGGCTAGCCACTGCGTTATTGAGCGCGCACCAGACACTGGCTGCCAACATAAACGGCGGCTCGCCAACGGCTTTAGAGTTATAAATGGTTTGTTCTTCGTTTTTGCGATCGTATAACTTGACATTCCACTGCTTAGGCAAGTCATGCGCAGTTGGAATCTTATAGTTGGCAGGGCTGTCAGATGCGAGCTTTCCTTTATCATTCCAGATTAGCTCTTCTGCTGTGAGCCAGCCCATACCTTGCACGAAACCACCTTCAATCTGACCGATATCAATGGCAGGATTGATCGATTGTCCTGCATCATGCAGCACATCACAGCGCAGAACCTTGTACTCACCTGTCAACGTATCAATCTCAACCTCAGCACAGGCGGCGCCCAAAGCAAAGTAGAAGAACGGACGTCCCCATGCTTTAGAGCGATCATAAAATATCTTAGGCGTTTTATAGTAGCCAGTAGACGATAGGCTGATGCGGTTTTGGTACGACAGCTGAATCATTTCAGCAAAAGTTAACGTTTCTTTATCCCCGATATAGACATGGTTCTTTTCAAATCTGATGTCTTCTTGCTCTACGTCGAAATGCTCAGCAGCAAATTCAAGTATACGCGCTTTGATACTTAGACAAGCGTTCTGTGCTGCCTTACCATTGATATCGGTACCTGATGACGCGGCGGTTGGTGAAGTGTTAGGCACTTTATCCGTACGTGTCGCTGATACTTTAACTGTATCCAGATCAACGTCAAATTCATTGGCAACAATTTGGGCAATTTTAATATATAGTCCTTGCCCCATCTCCGTACCGCCATGATTAAGATGGATACTACCATCGGTATAAATATGTACCAATGCACCCGCCTGATTGAGCGTCTGTACCGTAAATGAAATACCGAATTTTACTGGCGTCAATGCAAGACCCAAACGTTTGTCACTGCCTTCAGCGGCGGCTTTTTTGTTAGCTTCTAGAATTTGTTGACGGCGATTATCATAATCGCAATCGTCTGCCAACTTGGTCATGATGGTCGCTAAATCAAAATGCTCAATGGTTTGACCATAGTGGGTGCTTTGACCATCTTGATATAAGTTTGTCAAGCGCACTTGTAGCGGATCTTGACCCAAGGTATAGGCAATATGATCCATCATATATTCAGCAGTCATCAACCCTTGTGGCCCACCGAACCCGCGATAAGCAGTATTGGATACCGTGTGTGTCTTGCAGCGGTGACCCGCTACATGAGCCGCTGGATAATAATAGGCATTATCGCAGTGGAACATCGCTCTATCGACGATGGCATCAGATAGATCTGGCGCGTAACCACACAAGCCAGCCAGTTGCATATCGACGCCCAATATACGACCAGACTCGTCCAAACCAACTTCGTAACGGTTGGCAAACTCATGACGCTTACCCGTCACCACCATGTCATCCTGACGATCTAGACGCATACTGACAGGGACATTATGCCGTTTGGCGATGATACCGCACAGGCATGCCCATGCAGCGGCTTGCGTTTCTTTCCCGCCAAACCCCCCACCCATACGGCGCACGACAGTGTTGACTGCATGAAATGGCAAATCTGTTACTTCGGCGACCAACTGCTGTACTTCGCTTGGATGTTGCGACGATGTGTACACTTCTAGCCCGCCATCGTCACACGGCACAACATAAGACACTTGACCTTCAAGATAAAAGTGCTCTTGCCCGCGCATATGAATATGACCTTCAATGCGAACCGGTGCATCCTCAAGCGCAGACGCCGCGTCACCACGCTTCATAAAGTGACTCGGACGCACAAAAAACTCTTGTTCCAATGCCTTATCAATACTAAGCACCGCTGGCAATGGCTCATATTCTACCACTGCTTTAGCAGCCGCTTTTTTGGCAGCGCGATGACTACTCGCTACTACTAAAAATAACGTCTGACCCATATATTCTGTAATGTCGTCCACCATCAGTGGCTCACCATCGAACACCGCACCGATATCTGTTTGCGCTGGTAAGTCTTTAAAACTTAAAACATCTACCACCCCATCCGTATCTCTAACAGCGCTCAAATCCATACTCAATACACGTGCGTGAGCGTGACTGCTCTTGCCCACGGCTAGATGTAGCGTGCCTTGCGGTTTTGCAATATCATCCACATAAGTTGCCGTCCCCATGACATGGCTGATCGCACTATCATGCTTGGCCGAGGTGCCAATTTTGTTTTTTGGCGGACGCACACGGCGGATACTATAACTGTCAAATAAGGACGAATGGTGGCTCATGGCGGATCTCTTCTATTAGGACGCTTTTATTAATGCTCTTTTTTAGTTTTGGCAACGATTAGGCAAGGCTATATTTACACTTAGCCGCGCTGACGATTAGACACTCTCAGTCTGTATGTCTGCCGCCAACTGCTTACCACATTTCACCAGTAGACGCTGTACCACGTGTGAGCGATATTCGCGGCTGGCTCTAACATCAGTCATAGGTGTCACGTCAGCAGATAGAACTTTCGCTGCTTTCTCAAAACTTGCAACTTCAGCAATTTGTCCAATGAGCGCTTGCTGACACTCGACGGCTAATAATGGTATCGCAGCCATTCCGCCAAGCCCAAGTTTTGCATTCTCTATCGTCATATCATCTGCTGATACATCAATTCGCGCAGCCAACAAACACGCTGAAATATCATCTTCGTAGCGTTTACTAATTTTATGAATAAATAAGTGCTGATTGTCATGCATCAGAGGAATATGGATAGCGACTACGTAACTGCCTGCTTGCAATTTGGTTTTTTTATAGTCTAAGAAAAATTCTGATAACGGTATGATTTCATCAGTATGAGACGAGTCGCTTGACTCTTCACTATTAGTCGCGCAATGACGCAAATGAATTGCGGCGTCCAATGCCAATAGAATCGGTGGCAGATCGCCAATCGGCGACGCATTCGCTATATTGCCGCCGATGGTCCCCATATTACGAATTTGCGGAGAGGCGATACGCTCAAACACTTGCGCGAAACTTGGGAAGTGTTGCTCAAGCACGGGCAACATTTGCTGATAGCTCATTCCAGCACCCAGTACTAATGATTGGTTAGAAGCTTGCTCATTATCTGACCCTTCATCGCTTGTGTCAGACTTTGCGTCGAATAATGACCATGACTTTAGTGCTTCGACACCCGAAATCTGGATAATGACCTCATGATCGACTAAGTGCTGGGTTACGCTTAATCCTAAATCCGTACCACCTGCCCAAATCGTAGCTTGTGGATTGGCTGCTAATACCTGATTAAGCTCATCTAGTGACTTGGGCATATATAACTGTCGCCCAGCATCACTAATTGCAGGTGCAATTTCTTTTAGCTCTTCATTCTTTAACTCAGCTAGCACATGATGTTCAGATACTACTGACTCTTTTGTACTACCCATCGCGTCTTTGGCTAGATTGATAGTCAGATCTTTTACCGCTGACTGTTCCGCTTCTCTCTGCTGACCGATATCGCTCATCAATAGGCCTGCCTCGATAATCGGACGATAACCTGTACAGCGGCATAAGTTGCCAGATATTGACGCAACCACTTCATCATAGCCTAGTTGTTTGGCATCGTTCTGACTTGCTGCTCCTGGATTTGTCTGCATACGATTATTTTCGTAAACACAAGCAAGCGACATTACAAACCCAGGGGTACAAAAACCGCACTGTGATCCATGACATTCAACCATCGCTTGCTGTGCTGGATGCAGCAGAGCACGTTCTGGATGATGTTCTGGATTATCTGCTAAATAAGAAGCCGTCATCAGATGATGACCATCCATAAGCGACACCAGCGTAATGCAGGAGTTAATTGTATAGAACGGTGGCGCAGTGCTTTCGCTACTGCCGTTTTCCGCATCAGGCGACTGCTGATTGGTTTTAGGAAGACGCTGAACCATCACCGTACAGGCACCGCAGTCACCACTACCGCAGCCTTCTTTCGTATCCATTTGGCCTTCATACAATCGTAGATACTCAAGCACCGTTGTATTGGGGTTGAGCTGGGTTAGCTCGTGGCGTTTCCCATTTAAGTAAAAACTAATCATAGCAAGACTCGGCTAAAATAAAATAATGGAGATAAGCATAAGGCTTAAGGAGTTTGATGGCGCAAGATATAAGAAAATCTAAAGTAGCGCCTTTGTTTATAGTAGATAAATCGAGTACAAATATCAGCAATCATTGCATCGTTTTGTTAGAAAACTCATACCAGATGATACTTGACTATTTGGTCAGCTTTCAACATATTATCACTATTCTTATTTATAACACAACCCGTTAAAATACCTATAGATACTATCGGTCAGTTGGCAAATAATTGATGAACAACTTCAATTTCAGGAATATCTATAGGTTTTGTAGACTTCATTCATTGCTCAGTTACTCAATACGATACGCTGTTTTTATGAATAGCTTTAATTTTATATTTAATGAATAAAGCTGAGCGTTGGCTAAGTCATACTACAAACAATAAATAACTTGTGTAAAACCAGTGCCAAATACATATATCGCCTTTAAACTGCTATGAACAGCTGATTTTTATATATAATGTCTGCAAATAAGCCCGACTCTTCACTATTATTATTTCTAATAATAGATAATCGTGACATATCATTGGGCTAAAATCGTTTTTGAGATATTACTATGAAGTCATTTGCCTTTACTTATTTGCTAGTAGCAACGATGCTGTTAGGAGGTTGTCAATCATTCCAATTTGTTGACAATCCTATCCCCGTGAAACCTGCCCCTACTAAGCTTGTTGCTCCATAAAAAAAGCTTGGCACTTAATAAAACTAAGCGCTCAATAAAAATTGGCATAAAAAAAAGCAGACATCCACAATGTCTGCTTTTTTATTAGATTGCTCTGTCGGTGCTAGCTATTCTTAACGCTTATTTTCAGCTGGTTGATGCTTAATAATCGTTTTGGCCAGATGATCACCAAACCAAATAGCAGTATCAATATCTCCTGAACCTGGTGTCTCTTCAGGTGGGCCATCGAGCGATTGAGTCATCAAACCCAAAAAGCTAGACAGACGGTTCAAATCATGAGCCTCATGACCTGTCGGCATCAATGGCAAACCAATCCAGTTCATACCATGCTGCATCGCATACAGAGAAATCTGCTGCAATACAGCAAGTTTATCACCGCTTAGGCCGCCCGAATTGGCAAACGCTGCTGCCCATTTACCTTCCCATTTGCGATGATACCAACGCTTAGATGTCTCATCCATAAAGGTTTTGAATTCAGCCGTAACGCTACCCATATATACGGCACTACCGAAAACCAGCAAATCTGCCTGATCTAAATAGTCCCAATCAACCTCATAAACATCGACAGCTTTGGCTTGCGCTTCTGGCAATTGCTGATGCGCACCTTGTACTATTGCCTCAGCGACACGCTTGGTATGCCCATAGTTACTATGGAAGATAACAGCAATTGAAACATTAGGCGCATTATCAGTAGGTGTAGAGGTGTCAGACGATTTAACGGGTGTATTCATACGTACTCTAATAATAAATAATTGGTTGAATAGTAAAACTTACAAAATATTGATACTTAGCCACAGCCGATAGCTAGTGGCCTCACTTTCACTGATAAATAATTATCGATAGCTCAAATTCTCAAATATCAGTCGATATAACAGAATCAAGCAACGCTTTTTTGAGTCAATTTAAATGGCAGAAATATCAATGGTGATGGAGCAATTGCATAGTTTTTATACGCTAGCCTATACATACCAGTATATATGCGATGACCTTCATTGAATTCAAGCCTATTGTATCAGACGTATTTTCGTTTTTAAGTTATTTATTAAAGTCTGACTAATCAGACCATATATACTTTTAATATATTTTATATAAATGAATAAATTACATTAACTGATAATATGACATAGACAAATTCCTGATATCTAATAAACCTATAATTATCAGTACTATAGATAGTCACCAACATCATGTCATATACATAGTCGTCCATTTATTCCATATATTCATATACTAATTCTATTTTTTCTAATCTTTCCGTATTTACATTAATGACAATAGGCTTATGATGTAACGATTGTTACTGCTTAACCAAATCAATTGAATTAATAGAAATACAGTTTCCAATTCTGCAAACCTGCGTAACTATACTCATATAAGTTCTTATAAAAATGATATCTGATAACATCATCGGATAAGGAAGCTATTACCTTGACTACTCTCGTTCAACCTGTAAACGACACAAAAGATCCTATCGTCAGAGATGATCTGGCCTTAAATGCACCGCAAAAACCCTTAATTATGGGTGGTGGCATCGTAGGATTGATAGTACTTGCGTATCTATTAGCCACTCAGCATATCTCTCAATCATTGCTACTTGGCATAGGTCTCTTGTTAGGCTATACCCTTTTTCATGCCCGCTTTGGCTTTACCTCTGCCTTTAGACGTATGATGGCAGTGGGCAACGGTCAAGCAATGCGCTCTCACATGCTGATGTTGGCAGTTGCTGTTACGCTATTTGCGCCGATTCTTGCTTATGGCACGACGCTATTTGGCGGTCCTGTCGCAGGTTATGTCGCGCCATTAGGGGTCAGTCTAGTCGTAGGCGCGTTTGTATTTGGTATCGGCATGCAACTTGGCGGCGGCTGTGCCTCTGGTACGCTCTATGCGGTAGGCGGTGGACGCTCTGTTATGTTCATCACCTTTATTTTCTTCATAGTAGGTGCCACGATTGGTGCTTATCATTTACCATTCTGGACAGAAGAGATGCCCGCTTATGCGCCTTTCTCTTTGGCAACCTCTACAGGTCTTGGCTATACAGGAGCATGGCTGGTGTCGCTGGCCATATTCGGCATTATCGCATGGGTGACACTAGTCGTTGAGAAAAAAAGAAACGCACCGAAGATGGCGCCCGTGCCTTCTGAGTCTGGCTGGAAACGAATCTTTCGTGGTTCTTGGCCGCTATTTGCTGCTGCAATCGTCTTAGCTTTACTTAACGGTCTGACATTACTTACACGTGGTCAACCGTGGGGCATTACGTCAGCATTTACATTGTGGGGCTCTAAAATTGCAAGCGGCTTTGGCATGGATGTGGCTAGCTGGGGCTATTGGCAAGGGGCTAATGCAGCAGCGCTTGAAGCTTCTATCTTTGCTGACTCAACCACTGTATTAAATATCGGCATTATCATTGGCGCGTTTATTGCCTCTGCTGCGGGTGGCTTATTCAAGTTTACTAAAATTACTGCAGGTAATTTTGCAGCATCGGTCATTGGCGGATTGATGATGGGGTACGGTGCACGTCTCGCGTTCGGTTGTAATATTGGCGCTTACTTTGGTGGTATCGCTTCTTTTAGCTTACATGGCTATATCTGGGGCATATTGGCAATGGCAGGTACGTTCTTGGCACTGTATTTACGTCCTCTATTTGGCTTATCAGTACCAAAATCTAGCGACTCCGTTTGTTAATACAGATTTTGTATTAATACAGACCTTATGTTAATACGAATGTAGCACTCAAATAAAAAACAGCAGAATAATCTGCTGTTTTTTTATTGTTTATCACTTCCTTGCCACTACTCATTATTATATAGTCAAAGAAATCTAAAACAGCTACAAGGCAGCCGACCGTAGATTGTACATATAGTACATCTAGGGAGGGTAACACCGTAGCGGTTTAGTAGTTCGCTGACTATAAAGCTGCTAACGACGAACGATGACCAGTGCCATCCGACCCGTTGCAGGCTGGTGCATATGAGTCTGGCGGCGATACGAGTAATAGTGAGTATCTGCGTAGCTACAGTCAACAGGCAAATCATTCACAACTGTAGCACCAGCAGCTTCTAACTGCATGGCAGCAAGCTTCGGTAAATCCAGCTTTATTTTGTCATTATGAGACGATATAGAAAATAGCGACACAAAGTTATCGATATGCGTCTCTGGCAACGTCTGATTGGCGATACACCCAGATAATAGCTTATCGCGAACGTCTGTATTCACTTCATAATTTTCCTGACTGATACACACACCTATCCAAGCTTTTATAGGGCCTGAATCAGTAAAGCGATTAACAGTCTCTGGTATCACACCGCAGGCCAATCCTTGCCAGCCTGCATGAATCGCTGCGATTTTGCCACTGGTTGGCTGATATAACACGATAGGCACACAGTCTGCCGTCATGATTGCCAGACCGCGACCACGTTGTTGACTAACCATCGCATCAGCAGACAGTGGCGCCATATTCAGCGTAGTAGCGTCGACATCATGAATCTGCTTACCATGAACCTGACTGACCCAATGCAAGCGATTAATAGCCGTATGCTGCTCGTCTTGGGCAGACTTATCTGTCAGCTGCTCATTGATAGCAGCCAGTAGATTCATGCGGTTATCTAATACTTGCAGTGCATTATCATTGACATGCAGACCTAAATTCAGCTCGCCGTAATTTGACTGGCCTTCATAACCTGTACGCTGGTTTTTAGCAACAGAGTCATCAATATTATCAAATGCAAAAGCAGCCGTCTGAAAAACAGCCACATCATCAATTTGCGCAATCATTGTCATCGGGAACGTGTTCGTCATGGCTGCTTGCTCTCACCTCTCTTCTAGTAAACGTTAGCGTTTACTCTTCATAATAACCGTCGCTTAGTACGGCCATCAGTTTTTGCATATCTTCAGGTAGTGGCGTCGTGACTTCAATATCCTCACCTGTCGTCGGATGCACGAATCCTAACGTATAGGCATGCAGTGCTTGGCGCGGAAAATTATTGATAGCTTGGCGCTGAGCTTCTGTCAACCCAGAACGTAACTGACGACGGCCACCATAGACACGGTCACCGACTAGTGGATAAGTAATGTGACTTAGATGCACACGAATTTGATGCGTACGTCCAGTCTCAAGTCCAACATCTAGTAGACAGTAATTTTCGTTCAATGGTGTGACATTTAGCAGATGCGTTACCGCTTCGCGACCAGCGGTCATCACCGTCATCTTAGTACGCTGGTTACGATGTCGACCAATCGGCGCATCGATACGACGATGACGAGATAAGCTTGCTTGGTCCCCTGCCACCACACACTTATAGTGACGATAAACAGACTTGTCTTTTAACTGCTCCATCAGTGCCATCTGAGCAGGTTTGGTTTTGCCAATCAATAGCAATCCAGAGGTGTCTTTATCAATACGGTGTACGAGACCTGCACGCGGTAAATGATGCTGCTGAGGATAATGATATAGCAAGGCATTGACCAAAGTGCCGTTTTGATTACCAGCGCCTGGGTGAACCACCATACCGACAGGTTTATTGATTACTAATACATCATCATCTTCATAGACAACATCGATATCTATGTTTTCTGGCTGGTCTTCACCATGCTGCTGTAACGTCGTTGATAGATGCAATACGTCATCTGCTTTGACACGGACTTTTGGTTTTTGGACACTGCCGTTATAGAGCAGACTGCCGTCAGTAATCCAGTTCTGTAATTGTACACGCGAAAAGTCTGAAAACGCTTGTGAGGCGACCTTATCAATACGCAGACCAGCTTGATCTTCTGTGACCACATGCGTCATGTCTACAATCACTGGTACAGCTTGACCCGCTACTGGGGCTTCATCGTCGTCACCGTCCATGTCGCTGTCATCAATATCATTATCATCAATGTCGCTATCGTTCAGATCATTACCATCATCGATGAGCAACTCTTCATTATCAAGCGCATCATCATGCACCTGATCATTCATCATTGGTTGATTATCAGGTAGCTCATTATTGTTCAAAACATCATTTGGCATTGGTGACTCTTGTGCTGATGAATCAGTATCTAGCGATTGATTCGGTGATAAATTGGTAGTCATGGCATCATTATTCTTAGCGGATTGATACATTGATACGTGGCAAAGTCCCTGACAGTGTTTTGTGAGGTGACTTCAAAAATAGTATTATAGATAGCAGTATAAAAAATTGTCGTTTTTTGCCTATAAACGGCAGATAACAACCTTCAAGGTACAAAAAAGCGAAGACAATACTGCTCTAGTGTATCATGTCGCACGCATAAGCCCTATAGAAGCTGCATGCTATCTGTTAATTTTTGAGCATACCTTTGGGCTATAAGACGCCTCGCTTAACTCTCTAGAACATGACATTGCTGTAATTTACTGTATATTTACTCATGCTAGCGACATTCGATATCGCTCGTGACAGCCGCTCATGTTAAACTGCCTATACAATATAGATGGCGAAAAAATAGACGTAGCAAATGTTATTCTATAAAGTATAGCCATGTTTTGCTGTATGCTATGACACTGTATGCGAATGCCGTACTTAGATACAGTATGAAAATAGCATTTGGTTTTGTTGACTGTTCTTGCCATTTAAACCGTTTGACTACGATTCAATGCATGTGGTGGTTAAATACATATGGTCTATAACTGGCTGATTATAAAAGCGCTATGTATCAAACCCAATCTATCAGTACAATACGTCATAACAAAAACTGCATTCGATAAAAAATTCTTGCTGGTGGGTCGCTGACTATTTAGCGTCATTTTTTATCACTAACCTTTTATATAGCATGATAGCGCCGCTGCTATTATGCGTCTTGTGTCGGAGAAGAAGTATGCAAGCTGTTGGCAATACGTTTATCAAACTGTCCTCAATAACCCTACTGGCGCTTAGCGTCAATCTAGTGGGTTGCCAGACTTTTAAAAATCTAACTGGCGCCAAAGATGGTGAGGCAGTAGAAACAGCTGAAAAATCAGAGCAAGGGTATTATAACGAGGCCGTCAATCAGATTGACAAAGGTCACTATGTCCAAGGTATCGAAGAGCTGACCAATCTGCGCACATTCTATCCAACCGGACAGTACGCTGAGCAAGCCTTGCTTGACATGATGTATGCACAATACGAAGGCGACAAGTATGAAATGGCGGCAGCAAGTGCCGAGCAGTTTATCCGTCTCTACCCGTCTAACCCACAAGTCAGCTACGCCTACTATGTGCGCGGCGTTGCCAATATGGAAGGCTCATCTGAGAGCCTAAAGCTATTCAAACTGAACCAAGCTGAGCGTGATACCGCGTATTTGCGTATTGCCTTTGCCAACTTCCAAGAGCTTATCAATAAATATCCAAATAGCCCGTATGCACCAGATGCCGCTCAACGTATGACGTTCATCTACAATCAGTTTGCTGAAAGCGAAATGAGCGCCGCCAATTGGTATATCGAGCGTGAAGCTTATGTAGCAGCGGTTAACCGTGCCAAATGGGTATTCCAGTATTATCCACTTAGTGAGTCAACGCCAGATGCTCTTGCGGTACTAGCTTATAGCCATGAAAAACTTGGTCTAACCGATTTGGCCAATGAATACAAAACGCTATTGCAGATCAACTATCCAGAGATGTTAACCAGCAATGGCAATGTGAAGCTGAGCACCAAACGTGATCGCTCTTGGCTCAACAAAGTCACCTTTGGTAAGTTAGGTCGCTCAAACACGACTGATGACTCAGTCGCATCTGGCGAGTATAACGGCGCAACCAAGACGCAAATGATTCGCAATGCAGCTCAGTTGCGACTAGCGGGCCAGAACACAACGCCTGCTAACACTCCAGTCGCCAATAATGCTGCTGCGCGTAATGGTGTCAGCGTAGGCTTAGGTCTGCCTGAAGCATCAGCTGAGCGCGTGACCAGCCAATCAAGTACTGGCTCGACTGCAAGAGAAGCCAACGTCGATCCACTAAATACCAATCCAACACGCCGCACTACGCTAAATGACGACAGTGTGAGTGATATGGATAATAATTGATTACGTAAAGTCTTTTAGCCTAGCTAACACAGTCTGTATTCATTGATAATAAGGTCAACATTATGTTGGCCTTATTTTTCTAGCAGT
>ENA-ORXC01000495-ORXC01000495.1-marine-metagenome-genome-assembly--contig:-NODE-495-length-28162-cov-5.699840_pt1 | contig 28162 bp, 28 predicted proteins | sample MGYA00237865_ERZ511478 | MGnify/ENA metagenome assembly ERZ511478
CTCTTCCGATCTAGGTGTATCTGCTGTATTTATACGTTGTATAGGAGCATCTAAGTGATCAAAACAATGCGCTTGTACTTGATATGTAATTTCTGTAGAAACATTCCCAAAAGGCCACGCCTCTTCCAGAATCACAAGTCTGTTTGTTTTTCTTACAGACGTATAAATAGCCTCTATATCTAAAGGTCTTACCGTACGCAAGTCAATAATCTCACAAGAAATCCCTTCCTCTGCAAGCTCGTCTGCTGCTTTATAGGCTTCTTTTATTATTTTTCCAAAGGATACGATTGTTACATCTTTTCCCTCGCGTTTAATATCTGCAACACCTATTGGTAAAATATATTCTCCATCAGGCACCTCACCTTTATCGCCATACATTTGCTCAGATTCCATAAAAATTACGGGATCATTATCGCGTATTGCTGCTTTTAAAAGTCCCTTAGCATCATAAGGGTTAGAAGGTATTACTACCTTAAGACCTGGCGTATTTGCAAACCAGTTTTCAAAAGCTTGTGAGTGCGTTGCTCCTAGCTGTCCTGCAGATCCTGTAGGCCCGCGAAAAACAATAGGACACGGAAACTGACCACCAGACATTTGTCTAATTTTGGCAGCATTATTTATAATTTGATCAATACCTACAAGGGAGAAGTTAAACGTCATGTACTCAATAATAGGACGTAATCCTGTCATGGTACTTCCTACACCTATGCCTCCAAAGCCAAGTTCTGCAATAGGAGTATCAATTACTCTATCTGCTCCAAACTCGTCTAGCATTCCTTTTGAGGCTTTATAAGCTCCATTATACTCGGCTACTTCTTCGCCCATTAAATATACAGACTCATCGCGACGCATTTCTTCGCTCATTGCCTCACAAATGGCTTCTCTAAACTGGATTGTTCTCATAGTATGTAAACCGCTCTGGCGGAAATTTAATCAAGGCTCTTCAAAACTCAGAAAATTACCTCATTGATATTGTAAACTTTAATAAGCACAAAAATAAGCATTTCCAAAACCTCAATAAATTACATTTTTATAAAATTTTACTATGCACGCATAGTAAATAATACTTTTTTGTGTTATTTTTGTTACGAAAACGAAATAGTATAGGATTACGCTTTCGCGAAAGCGTACCTTTATATAAAATATATATTCTATGAAAATATTAGTGTGCATCAGTCACGTACCTGATACGACATCAAAAATTAACTTCACAAACGGTGATACAACATTTGATACTAACGGTGTTCAATTTGTAATCAACCCAAACGATGAGTTTGGATTAACCCGTGCCATGTGGTTTAAGGAAAAACAAGGAGCCTCTGTAGACGTGATTAATGTAGGAGGACCAGAAACAGAACCTACACTGCGCAAAGCGCTTGCCATAGGAGCAGATACTGCCATCCGTATTAATGTAGCTGCAACAGATGGTTTTCAAGTAGCAAAGGAACTTGCAAAAGTGGTGCAAGATGGCGCCTATGATTTAGTAATTGCTGGTCGTGAATCTATTGATTATAATGGTGGTATGGTACCGGGAATGCTTGCTGGACTTACAGGAGCAAACTTTGTAAATACATGTATCTCACTAGATATAGACGGGACAACCGCTACTGCTACTAGAGAAATAGATGGCGGTAAGGAAACTGTAAAGACCACACTTCCTCTTGTAATAGGAGGTCAAAAAGGTCTAGTAGAAGAAAGTGACCTACGTATTCCTAACATGAGAGGAATTATGATGGCTCGTAAAAAACCATTAAACGTAGTAGAACCTTCTGGCGCTGGAACAGAAACAAATGCTGTTTCTTTTGAAAAACCAGCACCTAAGGGAGCTGTAAAGCTTGTGGAAACAGTAGATGAGCTTATAGATTTGCTACACAATGAAGCAAAAGCTATCTAAGTTATTATATCGATAACTTTTTAACTTAGTAATAATACCAGACGGTAGAACCTAGCGTTCTTCTCTTTGGAAATCCTTATAAATATGTCAGTTTTAGTATATACAGAATCAGAAAACGGAGTGTTTAAGAAAGCATCTTTAGAAGTTGCTTCTTATGCAAAAGGAATCGCAGAGATGATGGGAACATCTGTAACCGCAGTCGCTGTAAATGGAGGAGATACTGCTCCATTAGGAACGTACGGAGTAGATAAAGTTCTTAACATAAAAGACGCAAAGCTAGCTGCATTTAATGCAGCTGCTTACGCAAAAGGAATCGCTGCTGCCGCAAAGGCAGAAGGCGCACAAGTAGTAGTACTTACTCAAAGTGCAAATGCCAAGTATCTAGCACCTCTTCTCGCTGTAGCGCTAGAGGCAGGTTATGCATCAAATGTAGTATCACTTCCAGAAAGTGCTTCACCATTTACTGTAAAACGTACTGCTTTTACAAATAAGGCTTTTAGTCATACAGAAATTACTACTGCTATAAAGATCATAGGACTTGGTCAAAACGCTTATGGTCTTAAAGAAACTTCTGGAGCTGCGGCGACAGAAGATTTCTCTCCAGAGCTAGGAGATTTTGGAGTAGAGGTACAGTCTGTAGATAAGGCAACAGATAAAGTACCTATAGCAGATGCAGAGGTTGTAGTCTCTGCTGGTCGTGGTCTTAAAGGTCCAGAAAACTGGGGCATGATAGAAGAAATGGCAGATATACTGGGAGCTGCAACAGCATGTTCTAAACCAGTTTCTGACTTAGGATGGAGGCCTCACGGCGAGCACGTAGGGCAAACTGGAAAACCAGTTGCTTCAAATTTATATATCGCTATCGGTATCTCTGGAGCAATCCAGCACCTTGCAGGTATTAACTCCTCTAAAGTAAAAGTCGTCATTAACAACGATCCAGAAGCTCCTTTCTTTAAAGCAGCAGATTATGGAATCGTAGGGGATGCTTTTGATATCATACCAGAACTTAATGAAAAACTAAGAGCATTTAAAGCAGCAAATAGCTAGAAGATGACTCTTTAAAATAAAAAATGAGCTTAGAAAAGATTTTAAGCTCATTTTTATTTACACCCTTTTACACTGTAAACCTGATAGATAGGGTTATTTACAAAAGACTAAACTCTTGATAAATAAATCCCTTTACTTATGAAGCCTTTTTCCTATTTTTGCAGCTTATGAGCTTAGTGCGTTTAAATATAAAAGGGATCTCTTACAGCCAGACTCAGAACGGAGCGTATGCTTTGATTCTTACAGAGCAAGGCGGAGACCGCAAATTACCTATCGTTATAGGAGCCTTTGAGGCACAATCTATTGCAATCGCCTTAGAGAAAGAAATCAAACCACCACGTCCACTTACTCATGATCTGTTTAAAAACTTTGCAGATAGATTTGATGTGGTTATTAAACAAGTGATTATACATAAACTTGTAGATGGTGTTTTTTACTCTAGTATTATCTGTGAACGTGATAAAATAGAAGAGATTATAGATGCTCGTACCAGTGATGCCATATCGCTAGCGCTGCGATTTCAAGCACCTATTTTTACTTATAAAAATATTTTAGATAAAGCAGGCATTTTCTTAAAAGGAAATACTAATCCTGAGGAGTTTACAGAAAATGATGAAATCCTTATGGATGAGATCTTACTGGAAGAGGAACCTACTTCTAGCGGTAGCGATTATCATAAAATGTCTCTCAAAGAGCTACACAACAAACTTGATCAAGCAGTAACTAGTGAAGACTATGAAACTGCTGCACAGTTAAGAGATGAAATCTCAAAACGCAACTAACCTACTTTCTTATATGCGCAAATTACTACTTACCCTATTGGTATTATTAAGTTCTTTTACAGCATTTGCGCAGGAGACACCACAAGCAATAGTGGATGTAATTCCCTCACAAGGTTTTTCTCTAGAAAGCTTAGGTCGCGGTATACTAGGTATGATATCTCTTATACTTATTGCTTTTTTGTTTAGTAGTAATCGTAAAGCAATCAATTGGAAAACAGTGGGTGTAGGGCTCGCCTTCCAGCTTGTCATTGCTGTAGGAGTTCTTAAGGTTTCCTTTATAGAAAAAATCTTTGACTTTATAGGTGGCATTTTTGTAGCCATACTAGAATTTACGCTTGCTGGTAGTGATTTTCTTTTTCAAGGACTGGTAAGTGATACCTCAACCTTTGGTTACATATTTGCTTTTCAAGTATTACCTACCATTATATTTTTCTCTGCACTTACCTCTGTTATGTACTACTTCGGGGTTATACAGAAAGTAGTCAAAGCATTTGGATGGTTATTATCAAAACTACTAGGAATCTCTGGCGCCGAGAGTTTGAGTGTTGCTGGTAACATATTCTTAGGACAGACAGAAGCACCGCTTCTAATAAAGGCCTACTTAGAAAAAATGAACAAGTCTGAGATACTGCTTGTTATGATAGGAGGTATGGCAACAGTGGCCGGAGCGGTGCTTGCAGCATATATAGGCTTTCTAGGTGGTGAGGATGAGGCGTTGCGACTCATATTTGCAAAGCATTTACTAGCTGCCTCTGTAATGGCTGCACCTGGAGCTATTGTAATATCAAAAATATTATACCCACAAACCGAAGAAGTACATACAGATGTAACCGTATCTAATGATAAAATAGGTGCAAACGTTCTTGACGCTATTGCAAATGGCACAACAGAAGGCCTTAGGCTTGCTGTAAATGTAGGCGCAATGCTTCTTGTATTTGTAGCTTTTATCGCCATGGCAAATGGACTGCTAGAATGGATAGGAGAAATAACTTCTATAAATAGCTGGATTGCAGAAAACTCTGCATACCCTAAGCTTTCTCTTGAAGCAATTTTAGGAACCATCTTTGCGCCTTTAATGTGGCTTATAGGAGTTGCTAGTGAAGACACCACAATGATGGGTCAATTATTAGGAATTAAACTCGCAGCAAGCGAATTTGTAGGTTATATACAACTTGCTGAACTTAAAAATACTGCAAATGCTATTCATCTCAATAACGAGAAGTCTATCATTATGGCTACTTATATGCTGTGTGGTTTTGCAAATTTTGCTTCTATAGGTATACAAATAGGCGGCATAGGCTCTCTTGCGCCTGGACAACGCACTCAGCTCTCGCGTTTTGGACTTAAAGCCCTTATAGGAGGTTCTATCGCTTCTTTAATTTCGGCTACTATTGCCGGAATGATTATAGGATAAATTAAGTTACTCCTAGGTGTAATCAATACTCATTTTTTTCGACTACGCAAGTCCGCTTTCGCGAAAGCGAGCTTAATTAGTGCGCTTTTCTAAGACTAAAGTGTATTGAATCTCTTTAAATTAACAAAGAAATTCAATAAAAGCCATCTAAATTAACTAACTTAAACTGTTGTTAATACAGCTACATGGACATACTTTAAATACACCACTATGAAAACTACGTATCATTTTACCCGATTAATGTGGGCTAGCATACTGCTATTCTTTCCACTCTTAATGGTCGCTCAAACTGCGACCACTACTATTACAGGATCTATAAACGATAGAGAGACAAGAAAAGTGATCACTGGAGCAACTGTAACACTAGTAGGTTCAAATATTAGTACCATCTCAAATGCAGAAGGCAATTTTACACTCAAAATAATCGCTGCTACATCTACTCCGTCCTTGCGTATTGAAGCTCTAGGTTATAAGAATAGCATACAAGATATAACAGATGTAGATGCAAATATTGATATCGTATTATCACCAAAAACAGTAGACTTAAGTGAGGTACAAGTTGTAGGTTATAAATCTGCAAAAGAACTTGTCAAAAAAGTTTTTAATAAAAAAAGAGAAAACTATATAGGTGATCCTCTTAAAATGACTGCTTTCTACCGTGAGACTATCAAAAAAAGAAATAAAAATGCTTCTCTAGCAGAGGCCGTTGTCGCGATCCAAAAAGAGGGTTATTTAAGTAATAAAGATGATAAAATTAGATTACTAAAATCTAGAAAAAGTACAGATTACTCTAAACTTGATACCATTGCTTTAAAGTTACAAGGAGGACCCTTCAGCACCTTATATGTAGATGTTATGAAGTATCCAGAATATATTTTTACTCCTGAGACTATGAGTGCGTATCGTTTTAAGTTTGAAACACCTACAGAATTAAATGGTAAAGATGTTCTTGTAGTAGATTTTGAACCTAACCCTAATGTTATAGGCCCTCTCTATGCAGGACAACTCTACATAAGTTCCAAATCACTTGCATTACAAAAAGCTACTTTTAATCTAGATCTCACTAATGAAATTGAAGTAAATAAAATATTTGTAAAAAGTAAACCAAAAGACGTACGGGTCAAGGCTAGAGAAATATCTTATGAGGTGGACTATCGTGAGAATAATGGAAAGTGGTATTATGGATATGGAAAAGCAAATTTATCATTTGAAGTAAAAAAGCGAAGACGCCTCTTTAAATCAATTTATACACTCTCCTGTGAGATGGCTGTAACAGACTGGAAGGTCACAACAACAGATACCTTTACAAGAGATGGAGAAATATCTCCTTCTATTATCATGGCAGATGAGAATCTAGGTTTTGGTGATCCAGAATTTTGGGGAGAATACAATGTTATCGAACCTGAAAGATCAATAGAAGCTGCCATAAAAAAAATAAAACGCAACTTAAAAAATGATGATAACTACAGAGCATCATTAGGTGGTAAATAATTAATAACAATCACCTCAACACATTATGAAGACCTCTCCACACTAACTGGAGAGGTTTTTTTATTGTTATATTTGTAGTGTAATATTCACTAGAATCAGATACAACCAGACTACTCCTACCCGACTAGCTCTTCTTACTTCACAAAGAACATTATATCGCATTTATGAAACAATATCACGACCTCATTAAACATGTACTAGAAAACGGAAATCAAAAAGGAGATCGCACAGGTACGGGCACAAAAAGTGTTTTTGGGTATCAAATGCGATTTGATCTATCTGAAGGATTCCCTATGGTAACGACTAAGAAGTTACATCTTAAGTCTATTGTTTATGAATTATTGTGGTTCTTGCAAGGAGATACAAATATTAAGTATCTTCAAGAAAACGGCGTGCGCATTTGGAATGAATGGGCAGATGAGCATGGTGACCTTGGACCAGTATATGGCTACCAGTGGCGCAACTGGAATGGTGATGAGATTGATCAAATAAAGGATATTGTTGAGACACTTAAGACCAATCCTAACAGCCGCAGGATGCTTGTAAGTGCCTGGAATCCTTCTGTAATGCCAGACACTACTGCCTCCTTTTCTGAGAATGTGGCAAATGGTAAAGCAGCACTTCCTCCGTGTCACGCTTTCTTCCAGTTTTATGTGGCAGATGGAAAGTTAAGTTGCCAGTTATACCAGCGTAGTGCAGATATTTTTTTAGGAGTGCCCTTTAATATTGCTAGCTATGCATTATTTACCATGATGATGGCGCAAGTGTGCGGCTATGAAGCTGGTGAGTTTATACACACCTTTGGCGATGCTCATATTTACTCAAACCATATGGAACAGGTTGAGCTTCAACTTTCAAGAGAATTTCGTACTTTGCCTACTTTAAAAATAAATCCTAATGTAAAGGACATCTTTGGCTTCACTTTTGATGACTTTACCTTAGAAAATTATAATCCACACCCGCATATAAAAGGAGCTGTGGCTATTTAATCCCCAAATTAACCTACTTATCTAATGAAAAAATTATTATTTGTACTCGCCCTTCTTGCTGGCATCACAACAGTAAACGCTCAAGAAGGCGTTCACATGAAAAAATCGACCACACTTAGCCTAGACGAAGTTCCTCCTACATGGCCTGGTTGTACTGGATCTATAAGTAATAAAAATAATTGCTTGAGACAAAAGCTAGCTACTCACGTAGTGCGTAACATGAAGTTTCCTAGTGATTATCAAAAAGGTGCACGCGTAGTAGTAGATATGGTTATTAATAAGGAGGGAAAACCTGTAATTAATAATGTAACAGGCGGCTCTCCAGGAATGCAGAAAGCAGTGAGAACTGCTATAATGACTATTCCGCAATTAAAACCAGGAAACATAGGTGGTACTCCTAAAGAAAGTAAACTTAAACTTCCTTTTAAATTTTAATATGCGCTCTATCTTCTGGGTCTTTTTTTGTGTAACTATCTTCGTTTCAAACGATATGTATGCTCAACATCCAAGAGATATATCATTTACTATTATAGATACTCCACCTAGATATCCTGGGTGTAAAGGTGCTAATGTTAGTTTTTTGAAAGAATGTTTTCGTAATAACGTAGAAAAAATAATAACTGATAACTTTAATTTTAAAAAATTTGAAAGCTTACTACCTAAAGGAAATCATAGAGTGTTCGTACAATTTAGGATTTTAGAGGATGGTAGCTATGACCAGTTATCTGCAAGAACAACCTATAAAATTATAGAAAATGAAACGCTAGAAGTGTTGTCAAAACTTCCGCACTTTGAACCAGGTATTCATAAAGGTACACCTAGAAATGTACTCTTTGCCACTGCCTTTACCGTAGTTATAAATGAAGGGATAACCGTCACTGAGAATAAAAAGAGATAATCTAGGTACTGGTAAATAGTAGGCAAATATCTCCGCAGGTAGCAGCAGCAGTGTGCAGTAGATTGTTTTAACAAACATTTATTATGATATTTCTCCTGTAGCAGGCTTCTCACAAGCACGGCGTGGTAAAAACCCGTAAATTTATATGACCCTTAAAGTCATATATTATGATTGCTATAGAAAAGCTTGTAGAATTCTTTGTAGAAACAAGAGCACACACAGAAAACATCTGTAAACCCCTTGAAATTGAAGATTATGTCGTGCAACCCGTGGCAGATGTCTCTCCACCAAAATGGCATCTAGGTCACACCACTTGGTTTTTTGAAGAGTTTATTCTCAAGCATTATAAGAAAGGATATACCCTTTTTAGTGAGGATTTTGCATTTGTATTTAATAGTTATTATGAGAGTATTGGTAAACGAGTGGTACGCACAGATCGCGGTAACCTCTCGAGACCTACTGTAGATCAAGTATATGCCTACAGAAAATATGTTACGCAGTCTATCCAAGAGTTACTCAATGAGGAGCCTACAGCGCTAGTAGCAAAATTGCTCACCATAGGTATTCACCATGAAAAACAACATCAAGAGCTGCTAGTTACAGATATTAAATATATCTTAGGTAACAATCCCCTTACTCCTATCTATGGAGGAGAATTACGCTTTCGCGAAAGCAACAAAGAATCAAAACCTAGGGCATGGGTGCACATCACAGAAGGGGTTTATGAAATAGGGCATGCTGGAGAAGGTTTTAGTTACGATAATGAATTAGGTCGTCACAAAGTATATTTACACGAATATCACATATCAAATAAACTGGTAACAAACGGCGAGTGGATCGCATTTATTGAAGCTGGAGGCTATCAAGAAACCCTCTTATGGCATGCCGAAGGATGGGACTGGGTACAAACTAATAACATAATAGCCCCTATGTATTGGCATCTCGTAGGTAAGCAGTGGCATCAATACACCCTAGATAAAGGACTACAAGAAATAAATACAGAAGAAGCACTTGCTCACATCTCTTACTATGAAGCGTATGCTTTTGCCCAGTGGAAGGGAATGCGACTACCTACAGAATTTGAATGGGAGGTTGCTAGTACTCAATTAAACTGGGGAGATCGCTGGGAGTGGACAGAGAGTTCATATCTACCTTATCCAGGTTATATAAAAGAGGAAGGGGCACTGGGAGAATATAATGGTAAATTTATGGTGAATCAAAAAGTATTAAGAGGAGGCTCTGTAGCTACGCCATCAAAACATACTAGACACACCTACCGCAATTTCTTTCAAACAGGTTTGAGATGGCAATTTACTGGCTTACGCCTTGCAAAATAACAATAGAAGCATTTATTAAAACATACGATATAAACGTCTATGACGACAACAAAAACAACTACCATTTCTGCCTTTAGTAAAGAAGTAACAGAAGGACTTACTTCTTTCCCTAAATTTCTTTCTTCACAATATATTTACGATAAAAAAGGTGATAAGCTTTTTCAAGATATCATGGCAATGCCTACTTACTATCTTACTAATTGCGAACTTGAAATATTTGAATCACACAAAGAAGCTATTGCACAATCCTTTGCAGATAGTAAAGGCTTTGACCTCATAGAGCTAGGCGCTGGAGATGGTAAGAAAACTAAAGTATTATTAAAGCACTTAATTAATAGAGGAGATACCTTTGCATATTTACCTATAGACATAAGTCAGAATGTACTAGATGGACTCAAAGAAAGTGTAGAAAAAGAGATACCAGAAATAATCATAAAACCAAAACAAGGAACCTATTTTGAAGTTCTAGAGGATATTGCTGGCTATAATGCTCGTAAGAAGGTAATCATGGTGTTAGGCTCAAATATAGGAAACTTGCTACACCCACAAGCAATAGCGTTTCTTACAAACATCCAGAAAGCGATGACTAGCAAAGATGTGCTTTATATGGGATTTGATCAAAAAAAGGACCCACAAACTATTCTTGACGCCTATAATGACCCAGAAAGAATCACAGAAGACTTCAATAAAAACTTACTGCACCGCATTAATAATGAAATGGATGCAGATTTTAATCCTGATAATTTTAAACACTGGGAAGTTTACGACCCAGAAACAGGCACTGCAAAAAGCTACCTGGTAAGCACAAAAAATCAATCTGTCTCTATCAAAACGTTAGGTCTTAACGTAGATTTTACTGCATGGGAAACCATACATACAGAAATAAGTCAAAAGTATGACAATACCATTGTGGAGTGGCTAGCTAGCGAGTCTGGACTTGAAATCATTAATGAATTTTCTGACAGTAAGGATTACTATAAAAACTACGTATTCAAGAAAAAATAAATATTAGTATAAACGCAGGAGTAACTGTTCACATTTACAAAAAATAATTATGAAAGCAATTTGGAATGATCAAGTAATCGCAGAGAGTAACAATACCGTTGTGATAGAAAACAATCACTACTTCCCTCATGACGCTATAAATAAGGAATTCTTTACAGCAAGTGAATTACAAAGCACCTGCCCTTGGAAAGGCGTAGCCTCCTACTACACTGTAGAGGTAGCAGGAAAGACAAATAAAGATGCCGCATGGTATTATCCAGAAGTAAGCGAGCTAGCAAAGGGAATAAAAAACCACGTTGCTTTCTGGCGAGGTGTTCAGGTAGTTGAGTAAGTTAACGATGCAAAAAAACAAAAGAGCCATTCCTTATCTAGAAATGGCTCTTTTGTTATTACTAATAAATAAGCTATCGATTATAATTTTAACACGCCATTTTCTGTCGCAGCATACTCGTTATAGATAAAGCTATCTGCGTCGGCTTCATTTTGCCACTCTCCATCTACCACATATCTAAACTCATAAGAGTTATCTGCTGGAATATCAAGGGTTGCTTTAAAAGTCCCGTTCTTTAATTTTTTAAGAGATGTAGAGGTGTCCCAGTTATTAAAATCACCACTTACCATTACGGTACTTGCTTGTGGTGCAGCTATTGTAAATGTCACTTTACATACTGGCTTTGTTTTTAAATATTTTTTTGAGATTGCCATAATAGGTGTTTTAAAAATACAGTCAAATATAGGAGGATAATTACTTAAAAAACATAAAATCAATTGTTTAACTTTATTTTTACGATTTTGTAATTATGAAAGCTCCAAAATATAAAAGCTGTAACGCGAAAACGTTTGCACTTCTTAAAAAATCAGTAAATAGTCAATATACACTACATTCATAACGACGCTACTCTGCTTATTTAAAGTTATATATATACACCATTACCACTATACAAAAGCGAGTAAACGATCTAGATCTTCTTGTGTGTTAAAGTAGTGAAAACCTACTCTTACACCATTACCTCGCGCTATGGTAAGTATTCCTTCTTCCCTCAATCTTGCAACGAGAGCCTCGTCACCTTTAATATTAAAAAAAGAACCATGATCTACTCGCTGTATAATTTCTTGTGAGATAAGCCCTCTTTCGGCAAACGCTTCTTTGGCTTTATTATTAATTGCTTTTACTCTTTCATCTATAGTTTTCATTCCTAACTGGCGTATTACATCTATGGCAACACCTAAACTTCCATAATTGAGCGTGTCTTGATGACCAGGTTCAAACCTACCTAGAAAGCTTCCTTCTTGTGACTTATACTTTCCTTGTATCGCGTTAAAACCTGTAGTTTGCAAGGCTACACGATCTGTTATAGATTCTTTAAATAAAAATAATGCATTCCCATATCCTGCATTCATCCACTTATAAGTGCTGCCTCCTATGACATCAAAAGCGGAGTTATCAAAGTCAAAAATCTCTGTCCCCAAATATTGAGTAGCATCTGCAAAAAATAAAGTGTCTGGATATGTTGACTTTAACTCTTTAAGAAACTCATGATTGATTTTTATTCCAGAAAGCCACTGTACCATGGAGAACGCAAATATATCGGGTTGCGCTTTCGCGAAAGCGGTTGCTATCTCCTCCTCGATAGTCCCCGTAATCTTTATATAACTCACCTCAAAATCACGACTCTCAAAAGGCCAGTTTACCGAAGGGTAATCTCCCTCTAAGAGAAGTACTTTCTTGTGTGTTGTAATCCCTTCTAAAAGTGTGTTGAATCCATAAGAAAAATTAGGAACCAACGCCACTCTATTTGCTTTGCAAGAAAAAAGCTTACCTACTTTTTCTCGCACGCCCGTGAGTAACTTAGCTTGGTTCTCTTTAAGAATACTCCCTTGTATAAGAAAATCAAGGTCATGTTCTTGACGCCACTCCATAACTGCTAGTGACAATAAGCCAGAGGCTGCCGTATTGAGGTAGGTGTACTGTTTTAATATAGGAAAGAGTTTTGCAAAATTTTTCATAAGCTAATTACGATTGACGCTCAAAAAGGCTAATTTTATATAACCATCTAAAGGTCGCATTTTATGTCATTATTTTCAAAGAAAACAACCACTTCTATTGATCCTGTTCAAAAAGAACTTATTGAAAACGCGCAAGCTCGTGTGCGTCAAAAAAAGAATCTCTATAGACACTTTGTTACATTTCTAGCTGGAGCTATCCTTCTTATTGTGATCAATCAAGTACTTCATGTAGGTGTAGCATTTAAGCCATTTCAAAAACCTTGGTTTGTGTGGGCAATACTTATATGGACCTTCTTTTTTCTCATTCACCTTATAAACGTACTGCTCATGAGTAAGTTTATGAATAAAGAATGGGAACAAAAGCACCTTGACAGACTTGTAGCAAAACAAAAAGTACGTATTGCAGAGCTTGAAGAAAGCGTAGCAGTATCACACCCTTTACCAGAAAAAAAAAGTCCTATAATGAGGAATCCTTCCTTGCCCCTAGAAGACCAGAATACGCTCCTATGATAACAATGATCGCTGCCGCTGCAGAAAATAATGCTTTGGGAAAGGATGGGAACATCCCATGGCATTTACCAGACGATTTTAAACATTTTAAACAATTAACTACTGGGCACCACATTATAATGGGACGCAAAACTTGGGAGTCTTTCCCTAGACCGCTACCTAATCGCACACATATAGTAATTACCCGCGACCTAAATTACAAGACAGAAAATGCTGTAGTAGTGCATACTCTTGAAGATGCACTAGCCTATTGCAAGGATGAGGCCCATACTTACATTATAGGTGGTGGTGAGATTTATAAATTAGGGATGGACTATGCAACACACATAGAACTTACAAGAGTGCACAACGAGTTTCAAGCAGATGCTTTTTTTCCAGAGATTAATACCAATCAATGGGAGTTAGTAAGCAGTATTTTCCACGACGTAGATGATAGACATAACAATGGATTTACTTTTCAAAGCTGGAAAAAGCTATAATCTTCATTACATAGTACATCATGAAACTTCGAGAAAAAAAAACGGCCTTACTATTAATAGATTTACAGAAAGGATTTTCTGAAGAATCTCACTGGGGAGGCAATCGCAATAACCGCAATGCAGAAGAAAGAGCCCTAGAGTTACTTACAACATGGCGCTCTTTAGGACTACCTATCTTTCATAGTATTCATAGCTCTCTAGATCCATCATCACCACTACATGAATCCCAACCTGGTTTTCAAATGCTAGATAAACTCGTACCTCGAAATAATGAACCACTCATCATAAAGCACGTAAATAGTGCCTTTATAGATACAAATCTTAAGGAACAACTAGACGCGCAACACATCAAGCAATTAGTAATTGTAGGCCTCACTACAAATCACTGTATCTCGACTACGACACGTATGGCAGGTAATTTTGGGTTTGAAACTTACCTAGTTTCTGACGCTACAGCAACCTTTGATAGAAAAGGAGTAGATGGCACAATATACCCCTCTGAGCTTATCCATCAGACAGCATTAGCTAGCTTACATGAGGAATTTACTACAGTGATTGACACTGCTAGTCTTTTAGAGATTCTATAAATGCACCCTTATAACAATCCAATAGTTGTTGTATTTTTGGGTTCTAAATTAATGTAAAACGCTTTCGCGAAAGCGCACTCAAACCACATTACTCATGAAAGCATATATATTTCCAGGACAAGGAGCCCAATTTTCAGGAATGGGTCTAGATATTTTTGAAAAGTACCCTCTTGCACAAAACCTCTTTTTAAGGGCAAATGATGTACTAGGTTTTAATATTACAGATATAATGTTTGAAGGATCTGCAGAAGATCTGAAACAAACAAATGTTACCCAACCTGCGGTTTTTATACATTCTATTGCTCTTAAAACAGTCATGACAGACTTTAAACCATCTATGGTTGCAGGTCACTCTCTTGGCGAGTTTTCTGCGCTTGTAGCAAGTGGTGCACTAGATTTTGAAGATGGTCTTAAACTAGTAAGTAAGCGCGCTCAAGCTATGCAACAAGCCTGTGAGATACAGCCTTCAACAATGGCAGCCGTTTTAGGTCTTGAAGATCACATTGTGGAGGAAGTCTGTAAAGAAATCTCTGGCGTTGTAGTCGCTGCAAATTATAACTGTCCGGGTCAGCTTGTGATTTCTGGCGAGATAGAAGCAATACATAAGGCTTGTGAAGCTATGAAAGAAAGAGGTGCAAAACGTGCACTTGTACTCCCTGTAGGTGGCGCTTTTCACTCACCTTTAATGGAGCCAGCTCGTGAGGAACTAGCTGCTGCTATAGAGGCAACCGTATTTAAAGACCCTATGTGTCCTATTTATCAAAATGTAACTGCTAGTGCTGTTACAAGTGCTAGCGAGATTCAGAAAAATCTTATCGCTCAGCTTACTGCTCCTGTAAGGTGGACACAGACTATACAGCAGATGATAGCAGATGGCTCAAGCGAGTTTATAGAAGTGGGTCCAGGTAAAGTATTACAAGGTCTCGTAAAAAAAATTAATAGAGATGCCACTGTAAGCAGTGCTCTTCTTCCCGAATAATAGTTACAGTTACTCATAAAAAAACCAGCCCTTAAGGCTGGTTTTTTATTATCTAAAAGTTAGCATAACATACAGTCATTCTAACTTTTGTAAACTATATATAAATTAGTTCACTGCTTTTTTTACAGCATCACCAGCTTTTTTAGCAGCATCTTTTGTCGCATTTGCAGCATTGTTTGCAGCATTTTTTGTTGCATTTGCAGCATTGTTTGCAGCATCTTTTGTTGCATTTGCAGCATTGTTTGCAGCGTCTTTAGTTGCGTTTGCAGCATCCTTTACAGCGTTTCCAGTTGCGTTTGCAGCATCCTTTGCTCCGTCCATTGTTGCATCTGCTGCTTTTTCAATAGCGTTACCAGCTTCATCTACAGCGTTTCCTGCAGATTCTACAGCGCTATCTGTTGCATCTTTTACAGAGTTTCCTGCATCATTTAAAGCATCACCAGTTTCACTTGCAGCATTTTCAACAGCATTTCCAGCTTCATTTGCTTTTTCTTCTATTTCTCTACAAGAAACAACACCAACGATTAATGCTAAGGCAGCAACATTTAAAATAAATCTTTTCATAATTGAAATTTGTTTGGATAATTAGATGGGCGAATTTAACATAATATTATATTCTCGTAACATAATTTCTACATTATCTTAAAAAATATACGATAAAATGCGTATTTACTAGTTAATCAGTACCTATTAAGGCATTTTAAAATACATTTTATAAATAAATGCATGTTACGAATTATTCGACAAGTAATTTATAATTTTAGTGTAGGAATTATTCCTAATTTTCATACATTTACCGTATGGGCATAAACGATTTACCTTCAGAAATACGCAGATTTAAGGAAGTACGTGAAGATCACGACTTCACTCAAGCAGAATTTGCAGATAGATTAGGGATAAAAAATAGCACGGCAGATATAGAGCGTGGTAGAACAAAATTATCTGGACAAGTAATTACTGAGCTATTGAGACTCTTTAATATCAATCCACTATGGATTTATGGCTATAGTAAACAAAAGCACCTTAATACCGACAAGGGTGATGTAAGTCCCAAGGTTGTTATTGTAGATAAAGATGATAATGAGAATATGGTCTTAGTAAATCAAAAAGCTGCCGCTGGATATCCTAATAACATTACAGATGTAGAGTGGTATCAAAAACTTCCTGCATTTGATTTTCCCATCCCGCAATATCGAAATGCCACCTACAGAGGATTTCAAGTAGAAGGAGATAGCATGCTCCCTAGTTTTAGACCAGAAGACTGGGTACTTGCAAAAGGAGTAGAAAGTCTAGATTATGCGAGTGATAATAAAGTCTATGTTATTGTGCTGCAAGATGCAGTAGTAGTTAAAAAATTACAGAAATTACCAGATTTCAAAAAAGTACTTCTAATTTCTATTAATAAAGAGTATGTACCCTATGAAGTCGCGGTGAGCGACATTCAAGAAATATGGCAAGTAAATAGTAAACTCACCTTCAATCTTGATGAGGGAAGTAGTAATAATTTACTTAAAGAATTACAACAATCCATGGAAGATCTTAAAGCCCAAATGACACAATTTAAAGCATAAAAAAGGTCGATAACCTCTAGAGTTATCGACCTTTTACAATATACATTTGATAGTTAGTTATCAGTTTTTACTTTTACCTCGCCATCTTCATCAACTTTAATCTTAGTTTCAGAACCATCTTCATTTTCTACTTTTAACTTGTAGCCGTCATCAGTATTTTTTTCCTTAGTCACTTCACCGTTAGCTTTTGCTTCTTCGATAATAACTTCGGCATCAGTTTTCTTTTCTTTACAAGATGTAAATGATACCGCAAGAATACCAAGAACTAAAGCTCCTATTTTTAATGATTTCATAATTTCAAATTTTGGTTGTTTTAAAAAGTAATTCTTACACTTAATTATCGTCTATACCGCCAGTTCCTGTATTTTCTTTGATCTCGTCAACGCCTTCTTCAATAGCATCTCCAGCATCATCAATAGCATCTTCTAGATCATCTCCATTATCTGTATTTACTTCAACAGTTTTATTCTCTCTACAAGAAGTAAGTGTAAATGATGTTCCTAAAAGAGCTACAAGTGCTAGACTTAAAAAAATTCTTTTCATTTTGATTAAATTAAATAGTTAATTAAATGATATACGAACGCCACGACGTTTTAGTTGTCGTCTCCTATTTTTTCTATCTCTTCGTTAATTTCTTCATTTACTTTATCATCTACCTTCTTTGCTGCTCTTTCTAAGATACCCTCACTTTCTTTTTCAGTTTCTACTTGAACTTCTTTAACAACCGTAGTTTCCTTTACCTCAGTCTCTATGCAGCTTACAACTGTAAATGATGCAATTAATAATGCGATAATTGTAATATTTCTTGTTTTCATAATTTGGTTGCTGTTTAAAGTACAAATGTATCTTAGTTATGAGGCGATAAGCATAACTAATGTTTTCTAAATCATTCGTTAACTTTTAAATATCTAGATCATTTATAGATAAAAACTATTAATTTTATTTTTATGGATTTTAAAGACACTTACAATTTCTTAGAACGACTGCAACAGAACAATACAAAAGAGTGGATGGATGCTCATAGAAATGAGTATCATCATATACGAGATAATCACATCAAATGGCTTAATCACTTAAATGACAAACTCGCTCAATTTGATACGGAGTATTTTGATACTCCTGGAAAAAAAGCGATAAACCGCATCAATAACAATTTGATGTTTCATCCTAATAAACCTACTTATAAAGACCATATAGGTGCAGGACTAGACCAAAAAACAAAACAAGGAGATTTCTATATCGAGATAGGGCTCCATCAAAACTTACTAGCTGGAGGTTTCTGGAGGCCTAAAAAAGAGATTTTACAAAGCATACGGGACGCTATAGATTACAATGGAGAAGCGCTAGAAGCAATCATTAACAAGCCAAGTTTCATAAAGACCTTTGGTGGATTATGGCAGGATGACAAGCTTAAAACAGCCCCGAAAGGATTTTCTAAAGAGCACCCGCACATTGACCTGTTACGCAACAAAACATTTGCCGTGGAAGTAACATTGTCTAGAAAACAAGTGCTCGCAGATGATTTTGAGAAAACAATAATTTCAATTTACAAAGAGATGCTCCCCTTTAGAAGATACTTAAGAGAGGCTGTATCTATAGTAACTTAAAAACTGACCATTAGTTTACAGTGAGATTATCACTCAAGTAATTTATAATTGCTTTTGTAGCACCTGTATTACTATTAATAAAGTGTCCAGCTATCATGCCTGTTTGTAGTCTAAACTTCTCATCTATAATTAACTTAGACATGCGTTCATCAAATTCTATTTGATTCTTAACCGCATAAAGCCCTGCAAGCTGTTGCAAGATGATTGCTTCGGGAAATTTATCAAAATTACCACCAGTAATTATAGGCACTCCAAAGGTCGCTGGTTCTAAAATATTATGTAATCCTGTGGTTCCCATAGCACCTCCTACATAGGCAATATCTGCATAGCTGTATATTCTAGTGAGCAATCCTATAGCATCAATAATTAAAACGTCACAAGTAGCAAGATCTTCCATATTCATTTGAGAATATAACATCACACTCCCTTTAATAGAAGATGCTAGTGTTGCGATTTTTTCTGTTTTTATTTCGTGTGGTGCTATAATAAACTTTGCTTTTCCTTGATTACTGTTAATAAAATTTACAATGACATTATCATCCTCTGCCCATGTACTCCCGCATACTACACACGTCTTGTTATTTTTAAAAGTCTGCACAAAATCTAAGGTATTATCCATCTCGATTTGATGGCTCACTCTGTCATAGCGAGTATCTCCATTAATACTATAGTTTTCAAATCCTAAGGTTTGTAATGCCATAGCCGAATCTTCGTTCTGTAAAAAAAAGTGCTCAAAACTTTTGAGGGATGTTATCATCCAACGACCATAGGACTTAAAAAATGGTTGACTTTCTCTAAAAACTCCCGATATTAAAAAGGTTCTGATTTTTCGCTTTTTAAGCTCTTCTAAATAGTTGGGCCAAAATTCATATTTTACAAAAAACACCATTTCTGGAGCTACCATATCTAAAAATCTAGCCACATTACTCCTAGTGTCAAAGGGTAGATAAACGGTCGCTTTCGCGAAAGCGTTATCCTTTTTAACTTCATACCCAGAGGGAGAAAAAAAGCTAATCACTATCTGGTGTGTGGGGTATAGCTTTTTTAATGCTTCAAGAACAGGAACGCCTTGCTCATACTCACCTAGCGAAGCTGCGTGTATCCAGATGGTAGGCCTTGCTGTAATAAGTTCATTTTTTAAAACTTTAAAGGTATGCTTACGCCCTATTATTGATTTTTTGAGCTTTGCATTAAAAATACCAGCAACAGGAATAAGCGCCTCAACAAGCATTATTAAAAGGGAATACAATCTATGCATAGTGTCAAAAATAGGGCTTTGTTCTATAAATAAATTGTTAAGCGAGTGGAGATTTTGTATTTTCGTTTCATGTGAAAAAACACATTTATTTATAACTACACTTGCAGGGTTGCCACTTGCTTCCCTCCCACGATACGATGAAAAAAATTCAAATGGTCGATCTTAAAGGCCAATATGCACAGATAAAAGAACGCGTAGATAACTCCATTATGGAAGTAATTGAGAATACTGCTTTTATAAACGGGCCAGAAGTTCACGCATTTCAAAAAGAGCTAGAAGAGTACCTAGGAGTAAGAAATGTTATTCCTTGTGCAAACGGAACAGATGCACTTCAAATTGCAATGATGGGCTTAAACCTAAAGCAAGGAGATGAAGTTATTACAGTAGATTTTACGTTTGCCGCTACTGTAGAGGTTATCGCCCTCTTAAAGTTGACTCCAGTACTTGTAGATATAGACCCAGTAACTTTTAATATTGATGTTGAAGCTATCAAAAAAGCGATTACTTCAAAGACAAAAGCTATTGTACCTGTACACCTTTTTGGGATGGCAGCAAATATGGATGCAATTATGGACCTCGCCAAAGAGCACAATCTCTATGTAATAGAAGATAATGCACAAGGAATAGGATCTACATTTACAGGTCGCAACGGGCAGAAAGTTAAAACCGGAGGAATAGGCCATGTAGGTACCACTTCATTTTTTCCCTCTAAAAACTTAGGATGTTACGGAGATGGAGGCGCTATTTTTACTAATGATGATGAGCTTGCTCACACCATTAGAGGAATTGTAAATCACGGTATGTACGAGCGCTATCATCATGACGTAGTAGGTGTAAATAGTAGGCTAGATTCTATACAAGCAGCGGTACTTAGAGCAAAATTACCACACTTAGACACTTACAACAAAGCGAGAAGAGATGCTGCCAGAAAATATACATCTGCCTTTGTAAATGAATCTAAAATCATAACGCCATTTATTTGTGACAGCTGCGATTGTCACGTTTTTCATCAATATACACTTCGAGTAAAAGATACAGATCGTGATGCACTTGTAAAACATCTTAATGAGCAGGGTATTCCATGTGGAGTGTACTATCCAATACCGTTACATAGCCAGAAAGCTTATAAAGACACTCGCTATAACGAAGCAGACTTCCCAGTAACTAATACCGTTGTAAAAGATTGTATCTCATTGCCCATGCACACAGAACTAGACGATGATCAAATTGCCTTTATAACTAAAACTATCATTGATTTTGTAAATAAATAAGCCATGAAATACTGCCTTGCTCTATTACTTATTGTCCTTACAAGTGTTATGCTGTCTGGTCAAGAAACGCTTCTCCATTGCGGGAAACTCATAGACACTTATAATGGAAAAGTGTTGATAGAACAAACAGTGACCATTGTGGGCAATAACATTACAAAAGTAGAGAAGGGTTACGCTTCCGCGAAAAGTGGCCAGACCGTTATAAATCTCAAGTCAAAAACAGTGATGCCAGGCTTTATTGACATGCACGTACACCTTGAAAGTGAGACTAATCCAAAGAAATACTTGGAAACTTTTACTAAAAATGAAGCAGATATAGCATTTACTGCTGCCAACATTGCCGAGAGGACCTTAATGGCTGGATTTACCACCGTACGAGACCTTGGAGGAAGTGGAGTCAATGTATCTTTAAGAAATGCAATTAATGCAGGTACTATAAGAGGGCCACGCATCTTTACTGCCGAAAAAGCCATAGGTACCACTGGAGGTCATGCAGATCCTACAAATGGCTTTAAAAGACTAAATATGGGCGATCCTGGTCCCACCGAAGGAGTAATCAATAGTGTAGAAGACGCTAGAAAAGCAGTAAGACAACGCTATAAAAATGGAGCAGATTTAATTAAGATTACAGCAACAGGAGGTGTATTGAGTGTAAGTAAAAATGGAGATAACCCGCAGTTTAGACAAGAAGAAGTAGATGAGATTGTGCGCACTGCCAAAGAATATGGGATGCACGTAGCCGCTCATGCACATGGTATAGAAGGAATGCAACGTGCAATTAAAGCTGGAGTGCAAACGATAGAGCATGGCTCTTTTATGGACGAAGAGACCGTTAATCTCATGAAACAATATGGCACCTACCTCGTACCTACCCTTTCTGCTGGGAAATTTGTAGCCGAAAAAGCTAAAATCAATGGATATTACCCAGACATTATAATTCCTAAAATTGAAAAAGTAGATGCCACTTTAAAAAATACATTTACTATGGTTGCACAGTCAGGAGTTAACATCGCCTTTGGAACAGATGCTGGAGTATTTCCTCACGGAGAAAACGCAAAGGAATTTCGTTACATGACTGAATATGGATGGTCTCCTATGTTTGCTATTCAATCTGCTACTATTACAAATGGTAACCTTTTAGGTACGGACGGCAAATTAGGAGTTATAGCTACTGGATATTTAGCAGATATTGTTGCAACAGATAGTGACCCTACTCAAGATATTACTGGGACTGAGCGAGTTTCTTTTGTTATGAAAAATGGAATTGTATACAAGCAATAATACCTACTAATTAATAAGAATTAATACAATACCTATATACTTTAAAGGTGTTGTTATCCCATAAAAAAAGGCCATTCAATATGATGAATGGCCTTTTTTAAGAAATAATCAATGTAGTAGTATTACTGATACACTTTTACTTGCTTATAATAATAAATTCAGACCTTCTATTGAGCTGGTGCTCTTCTTCGGTACATTCTATTCCGTTTGCACATGCATTTGTAAGCTGTGTCTCGCCATATCCTCGTCCTGTAAGTCTAGAAGCTTCAATACCTCCTTGCTGCACAATGTAACGTATGGTTGCAACGTTTCTACGTTGAGAAAGTTTTAAATTATAAGCATCTTGTGCACGGCTATCTGTATGAGATCTTACATCGATCTTTAACGTAGGATACTGTAGCATTATAGCTATCACTTTTTCTAGTTCTAGTGCAGCATCTGGACGTATAATAGACTTATCAAAATCAAAATAAATAGGGTTAAGTTCTAGAATATTAGATAAGTCTCCACCAATGACAAGCTGAGCTCCTGGCTTCAAATACACATCTCTATTTATAATTCCATCCAAATCACTACTTGTAGTCAAGATAACCTCTTGAGGTTCATAATTTTCTTTTACACCACGTATTACATAGGTTTCAGTACAACCCACATCATTAAAGGAAAATTTTCCTAAATCATCACTGGTTACAGTGGCTACTACTTGGTTAACTTTATCCCTTAAGGTTACAGTGGTTTGCGGTAATATTTCATCCGTTTTTACATCTCTAGTAGTACCTACAATATTTTGAGCGCAGTTAGTTAGGATTTTTTTATCTCTTGTAAAGCTATAAATATCATCATTACCTAGGCCAGAGGAACGATTAGATGAAAAATACCCAGTTCCATTAGACTCATTTAATATAAGTCCAAAATCGTCTGAACTACTATTTACAGGCTTTCCTACATTGTATGAAGTACCTACGTTTCCGTCATCACTTAGTTGAGTTACAAAAACGTCTAGACCTCCAAGTCCTACGTGACCATCTGTCGCATAAAACAATTTATTATCACTACTTACAAATGGAAAAGTCTCTCTTCCTTCCGTATTAATCTCGCGCCCTAGGTTTATAGGTGACCCGTAGGTACCGTCTTCATTTATAGTTGACATCCATATATCACTAAGACCTTGTGTTCCTGGCATATCTGATGCAAAGTATAATATGGTACCGTCAGGACTCAATGCAGGGTGAGCCGTTGAGTATTCATTACTATTAAAAGGAAGTTCCTCTGGAGCACTCCATACGCCATCACGTTTATAGCTATGATAAAGCTTTAACTTTGTTGTTCCTGCCTCATCTCTTTTAAGCTTTGTTTTTTTACTATAGTTATTACGAGTAAAAAACATCTCATCTCCATTTTCTGTAAAAACAGAACTACTCTCGTGATAAGGTGTATTTACATTCTTAGCAAATTTTTGAATCGTTGGATTGTCACTTTCAGCATTATCTACTACGTATAAATCTAAGAAAGGTTGATTATTCCAGTCGTGAATATAATCACCCGTACTGCTTTTTCTATTGGAGGAAATCACAAGGCGATCTCCTAAAAAGCTTGGACTAAAATCTTGTAAACCAGTATTAAAATTTACTGGCTTTACAGTATATCTACCTGACTGAACTTCAATTTCTTTAAGGTAATCGCGCTCTTTCTTAAACATTTCTCCACGAGAATCAGTACCGCTCATTTGTACGAATATAGCCATCATACTATCTGCCTTATCGTATTTCTTTACGCTTTTAAGGGACTGCGCATATCTAAAATAATACTCTGCAGGTATATCACCACCAGTGGTTACCAGCTTTTCATACCACTGTACAGCTTCTCCATAATCTGCAGTAAAATAATACGAATCTCCTAATTTTGAAAAAACTTCTGGAGATGCAAAACCTTTATTTGCAACTCTCAGATAAAGATCACGTGCATTTATATATGAGAACTCTTCAAATTTTTCTCCTGCAACCTTGACCTTACCCTCCTGAGCATACCCGAGAGTACCTCCAAAAACAAAGAATAATATAATTATATAGTGGAATACTTGTTTCATAAATGTATGTTTTAAAAAATCTTCTACTTATAAAGAATTAAAAGAAACGTGGAGATATTAATTGTTTAGGTTGTTTAAATATTTCAAACCTTAGAAACACTTCATAACTTCCATCATTGAATTGCTGTAATTCTGTTGTCTCACGATCATAGGCAAAACCTAACATAATACTATCTGTAAGTTGAAAACCTACAAGGCCACTCAATGCAGCACTCCATCTGTATGCAACTCCTAGCGTTAACTTATCAAACAGTAAAGCATTTGCTGTTACATCCACTTGAAGGGGAGCCCCTTGTACAGCTTTAACAAGACCAGCTGGTTTAAATTTAAAATCTGGAGTAATATCAAAAACATAACCCGTTGTTAAATAATAATTAATTCTCTCACGAGCAAGAAATGTAGAATTTGTACTATTTGTGTTATCACTTTCATCAAAATGTTCTGTTCTCAACAAATTAGGAGCACTTAGACCTACATAAAATTTATCTGTATAGTAAAACATCCCGAGACCTATCTGTGGTGAGAATTTATTGTCTATATCTGCTTGAGATGTAGCCAGATTATCCCCTCCTTGAAAAGCACTTGCCTGACTGTAATTAATATCAAGTAAATGAACGCCTCCTTTTAAACCAAAAGCGAGTTTTCCTTCATCTCCAGTAGGTATGGTGTAGCTAAAATCTGCATCTATGTACGTCTCATTACTTATAAAAATTTCATCATTAGTAATATTTAGACCTAATCCCACACGTTTAGACTCTCCTACAGGGGAGTGTATAGATACCGTTTGCGTTCTAGGAGCCCCGTCTAAGCCTACCCACTGACTACGATGCAATCCTATCACGCTAAGACCTCCTCTTGCCCCAGCGTAAGCTGGGTTAATACTTAATGTATTATACATATACTGTGTATACTGAGCGTCTTGCTGTGCAACCACAGTCTCCGTTGTAAGACCTAAAATGACTACTACCATTGTTACTATGGCGATGTATGTTCTTTTCATAGGTGTGTATTTAAATTTGGTACACTTTCTTTTTTTGCTTTCGCGAAAGCGTACCAAATATTATTGTTTTATTATCTATTAATATATAGTGGTCCAGCTAGTTGTTCTACTGAGCCAGCATCGTTAGTATAATCAAGTACATAGTAATAAGTACCTACAGGTAATAACCCGTCTTGCTCTATAACTACACGACCGTTAGACTCTCCTCTAAAGAAGACGTTTTCTTGCCCATAACCATCTGCCTCCCAAACAAGCACGCCCCATCTATTATAGATACGCAATGTATTATTAGGAAATCTCTCAATACCTCTTATTACAAAGACATCGTTAAGACCATCTCCGTTAGGAGTCATGATATCAAACACTTCTAGACCATCTGCTGCATTAGGATTGCCATTATTAACTTCTAGGAAGTCTGGAATTCCATTATTATTTGAATCACCTAGTTCATCACCGTTAGATATACCGTCACCATCACAATCTGCGTTAAGAAATTCTTGGCTAAAAACAAGAGACATGCTACCTATTTCTAAACTACAGAAATTATTAGGATCTGTACCGTCAAGTCCTTCTCTACCATCTAACACCCCGTCTCCATCTGTATCTGGATTTGTAGGGTCTGTAGTATTACCATTAGGATTTGCAGGTGTATTAGGATTATCTATTCCTGTAATTTCTTCCTCATTTGTCAACCCATCATTATCACAATCTGCATTATTAAATACAGATGTTGTCATTATCGTTTGACTATCTACTATAAAGTCACAAGGATCGTTAGGGTTTGTTCCGTCTGCTATTTCATCTCCATTAGTAACGCCATCACCATCACAATCAAGACTTGCAAAATCAACATCTATAGGTAAGGTAACGCTGCCTACTAGTAAATCACAAGCACTGTTAGGATCTGTTCCGTCTATTGCTTCATCACCATCCGATACTCCGTCACCGTCTGTATCTGGATTTGTAGGATTTGTCGTATTACCATTTGGATTTGCCGGTGTTGTAGGATCATCTATCCCAGTAACTTCTTCACCATTATTTAATCCATCAAGATCACAATCAAGATCATTCCACAATTGAGAAGGGTTAACAGATTGACTACTTACTTCTAAATCACAAGGATCATTTGGATCTGTCATATCTCCAGCCTCATCACCATCTGTTACACCGTCACCATCCGTATCAGGATTTTGTGGATCTGTAGTGTTACCATTTGGATTATTTGGTGTAGATGGATCATCAATACCAGTGGTCTCCTCATTATTAGTAAGGCCATCCATATCACAATCTGCAACGTTGTAAGCAGCATCTGGCGTCTCCGTCTGACTTGCTATTACTACACTACAATTATCATTAGGATCTGTACCATCAAGTGCTTCTTGACCATCTGTTACGCCATCGCCATCACTATCTATATCTAATGGATCTGTAATGTTTCCATCTGGATCTGCAGGAGTACTAGGATCATCAATACCAGTAATTTCTTCACCGTTATTTAATCCGTCCATATCACAATCAAGATCGTTCCATGCGTTTGTAGCAGTAACCGTCTGGCTTGCTATCTCAAGTGCACAAGGATCGTTTGGATCTGTCATATCATTAGCCTCATCACCATCTGTTACACCGTCTCCATCCGTATCAGGATTTTGTGGATCTGTAGTGTTACCATTTGGATTATTTGGCGTAGATGGGTCATCGATACCAGTGGCCTCTTCATTATTAGTAAGGCCATCCATATCACAATCAATACTATTCCATTCACTTGTAACGATAGTCAAATCTTGATCTATAGCATTATAAGAACAAGGATCATTAGGATCGGTCCCACCATTTACTTCAACATCATTTGAAACACCATCACCATCACAATCTCCAAGTCCTTGACCGTTACATTCGTCAAAAGAAATAGACACCTCTGCTGGATCACTTATATTTCCATCATTATCCATTACAGTATAAGATATAGGTGCTGGGTCTTCTACAGATAATCCTGTACAAGTAGCATCAGGAATACCCGCAGCAGTACAAGGAGTAAAAGTGATTGCTCCACTTACAGGATCTACACTCCATACTCCAATTCCAGGATCAACTAAGTCATCTCCAGGATTTGCAGTACCTGCTATCTGTACCGTCGATGGATCTACAACATCGCCATTAATATCGTTTGCAAGTACATCTACCACTACTGGAAAACCAGTTGTATTACCAGCACTTACATCTGGTGTAGCAACTGGAACGTAATCAATCGTTACTGTTGCTGTGTTTGATGAATTTCCATCATTATCATCTATCGTATAGCTAGCAAGTGAGGTTGGATCCTCATTGAAGCCAGCTAATGGAATAAAGCTTATTGTTCCAGTAATTGGATTCACCTGCCAAGAACCTTCTCCTGGTATTGTGTAACCAGTTACATCTCCATCAGCATCAATAACAACATCTAGGGCTCCTACTGGAACTACTAAGCTCACTGTTGTTACATCCAATGTACCATCAGGATCAGCATCTACTCCATTACCATTATCTGCCGTTGGGTCTATGCTCACCGTAGCTCCAGGTGTATTCGCTGGACTCTCATCATTTTGCGCTACTGGCGGCTCTGCATCATACATCACAGATACCGTAGCAGCATTAGATACATTACCATCATTATCATTTATTGTATAAGTAAT
>ENA-ORXC01000497-ORXC01000497.1-marine-metagenome-genome-assembly--contig:-NODE-497-length-28071-cov-7.175109_pt1 | contig 28071 bp, 25 predicted proteins | sample MGYA00237865_ERZ511478 | MGnify/ENA metagenome assembly ERZ511478
GTCTCCTAAGCAATATAGGAAACAAACCTTTAAAATAGTATACTAAACCAGAGTACAACTTTTGGGGTTCAGTACAAAATAGGTCATCTTAGTGCTTTTTATTTCGGGATTTATGTCCGTCTATTTTAATTATGTATTTCATTTTTAGCATTAATCTTTTAATATCCATTTAGATAAAATAAAGGTTATAGGTATCGTAATGATTAATCCCGCAAATGGTGCAATTTCTGACGGGAAATGAAACCACTGTACAAAAACATATAATAGTAACGTTTGCATTCCCATATTCACAATTTGTGTCAGTGGAAAACTTATAAATTTACGTAATGTTGGTTTCACTTTATACACAAAATAACAATTTAAATAGTAAGAAATGATGAAACTAACTAAAAATCCAGTAATATGACTAATTAAATAATACACATCTAGTAATTTTAATAATAGTAAATAAACGATGTAGTAATTTAATGTGTTCAAGCCACCGACTATTATAAATTTAATAATCTCAATATGCGTTTGAGTTAATTTCATACTTAATCTCCTTCAAGTCTCGCCAAGCTTGAACCATAAGGTACTATTTTCAGCTTAACATTCTGAGGTATATCATAATACATTTTAAATGATTTGTGTTGCATATTAGAAGTTGGCGTTGCCTTATTTAAGATATTTTCAAATGGTAACCTCTCTAACACGACAACATGTTTGTATCGATGTGTATCAAGTTGTTTGTTTATCATATCAATGCGTTGAATATTATTAAAATATATCACACTCATTGTAACAATAAAAATAAATGCCAATGCTATAGAAAATCCTTTTAAACCAATCCATATTGACTGACACTGTATTTTATATTGAGAAATTAATAATAATAAGTACAAACACCACAATACATAAATAGTATAAAAATTACCTGCCCCTAATGGAGATACTAATAATAACGGCAATGTTACCAGTGGTATCGATCCAAGTGCATAATAACCTAGATTCCTTATAACTTGTTCTTTAAAAATAAAACGAACTGAAATTACTAATGCTATAAAAAACCATCCACATATGAATGTGTTTAGCAACGCAACCGCTAATGAACCTTTTAATAGATTAAATTGAAGAAAATCATAAACAAAAAGTTTATAAAAAGGCAATATCGCTATACTTAATATTAGAAGTATCTTCCAATATAATTTCGTATGAGCAAACAACTGATTTTTAATAAGAAAACCAATTGTGATAAATCCAATCATACTTACAATTAAAATTTGATCGATAAATATATATTCTGGTATTTGCTTTAACAATGTATAACCTATTTTATGTTTTAACCCGAGTTTATCTGAGAAACGAAAATAACTATCTCCTCCTCGATAAATGCTAATGTAAATAGGATTGATAAACATTAACATGGCACCAATTAAACTCAACATAAAACCTATAATTAAATAATAATTAAAATTACGATGTCTTATCATAAATACAATATTACCAATAAGTAATATCAATATATTGTAAAGGGTTATATTTTCTACAAAAAATTGCCCTAGCAATGTACAAATCAAGAATAAGACTATCCATTTTGTTGATAGCATTTCTATTTTATATATCGTTAATACGACAATAAACAATATAAATATAGAGATTAAAGTGCTTGGCACATATCTAAAAAACCCATCAAAGCCCCCGTATGTTTCTCTGTAAATCACTCTTGGCATTATTAATAGTAATATAAATGATACTACGATATTAAAATTGAAGTGTTGCTGTTGTTGCTGTATTAGTGCTAGTAAATAGACAAGTCCAAATGAAATAATCGCATATAATATGTAGCGTAAAATATTAATCTTCATAGCTGTCATTGCTAATAAATGACATAAATACCTTCCATCCGTATATTCAATCATTTCTCTATAATTAGATGCTTTATTTACAACAGGCCATTTAAAATCATCTGCTGACAAAGGCGTTAATATACTGATTAATAAATAAAATAAAAAAATGAAAATACATCCAACGTATAATTCATTCATTCTAAACTTTATCATGTTGTACATATCTGGTTGTTCTCCCTACTCCTAATAATTACTAAGTTATTTTATTATACTATTATATAATAAAATTTTCAGATAGATGTTTCCATAGTAGCAACTTTATCTCATATATAAATACTTATATTTTGTCTTTTGTTTTAACCTGACCTCTTATAAAATAAAGATAAATAAAACGATGAGGAAGTGTTGATTCATGAAAATAGTCATCGCACCAGATTCTTTTAAAGAAAGTATGTCTGCAAGACAGGCAGCCGAAGCTATACATCAAGGCTTTTCAAAAGTATTACCATCTTCAACGGTTTATGATCTGATTCCCATGGCCGATGGTGGTGAAGGTACTACTGAAGTTTTAATGGAAGCATTAAAGGCAAGTACTATTGAAGTTGATGTTAAAGATCCACTCCTTAGAGATATACGTTCACGGTACGCATATGCACAACACAATCAAACTGCGATCATTGAAATGGCAGCCGCTTCAGGGTTAGATTTATTATCTACGAATGAGAAAAATCCAATGACAACTAGTTCTTATGGTACTGGACAACTTATCAATCATGCTTTAGAACAAAGCGCTAAAAAAATTATACTTGGCATTGGTGGCAGTGCTACAAATGATGGTGGTGTCGGCATGTTACAAGCATTAGGCGTAAAATTTTCAGATTCAAATCATAATAGGATTGCCCCAGGAGGCATTCATTTGCTTGATATAGATAATATAGATATTTCACAGTTAAATCCAAAACTTAAAGACGTTGAAATTAAAGTAGCTTGTGACGTCACTAACCCTTTACTAGGAGACAATGGGGCTACTGCCATTTATGGCCCTCAAAAAGGCGCAACTACAAAGATGATACCAAAGTTGGATACCGCATTAAGTCATTATCATGATAAGATAAAATTACAACTAGAAAAAGATGTCAAAGATGTACCTGGTGCAGGTGCTGCTGGCGGTATGGGAACTGCATTACTGGCTTTCCTAGATGTAGATTTAACTAAAGGCATTGATGTTGTCTTAGAAGAAACCCGTTTTACATCTAGAATTGAAAATGCCAATCTTGTAGTAACTGGTGAAGGAAAAATTGATAATCAAACAATATTAGGTAAAACGCCTATTGGTGTTGCTCAAGCGTCAAAACAAATCAATATTCCAGTTATAGCCATTGGAGGAAGTTTAGGAGAAAACTACGAAGCTGTTTATGATTATGGTATTGATAGTGCCTTAAGTATTATGAATCAACCCAGCGACCTTAAAAATGCTTTAGATAACGGATATGAACTTTTAACTAAAACAGCCCACAATATAGCCCGTACACTAGTGTTAAATTTGCCATTAAATTAATAATCCAGAAATGCCATTAAAAATGAGGTGGACAGTATGAAAAGAACTGATAAGTATAAAGATTCTTATCGATATGATGATCAATATCAAAATCATCGTAGACAAAGTGAAGAACGAGATTATAGAAACCAAAGCCAATATGATGATCGACGTGAATATAATGAAAATGAATATGAACAAAATCCAGAACGCTATTACAACGGTAGAGATTATAGAAGAGAACAAGAGCTACAGGAAGAAAACCAAAAAACACGTAAATCTAAAAAATGGTTGATAGCCATTATCGTTATTCTGTTAATTATTGTAGCTATCTTCTTAACCAGAGCTGTATTAAATCATAATAATGATAAAGTAAGTAATGATCCTGAAGTATCACAAAACTATAAAAAAGAAGTCGAAAGTCAAAACGATGATATTAATAATAAAGTTGATTCAGCTAAAAATGACATTAAACAAAATAAAGATAGCCAATCACAAATCAACCAATTACAACAAGACATCAATAATTTAAAACAAAAAGAAGAAACAAACGCAGATTCTAAACTTACTAAATTTTATCAAGATCAAATTGATAAACTGAAAAATGCTAACACTGCTCAACAAAATAATGAAAATCAAAGTAAAGTAAACAGTATGTTACAAGATATTAATACAAAGTTTGATAGCATTAAATCTAAAATTGAAGAATTAATTAATGGCTCTAGCTCAAACGGTCAATAAATAATGTTGTAATAATTTAAAACCAAAATAACAGGCTTGTATTCCCTAATTTGATAGGTATATACAAGCCTGTTAGTTATTACATTTATATTCACTGCACGCTTTAAAAGCAAAATTTCCCCCTTCTAAATAATATTGATGATATAAAAAGTGAAATAACTACATACAAATATGTGTAAAACGTATATAATTTGTTCTATAAATTCTTAAAAAGGAGAACGCTTATGCAAAATTCAAGTGCCAAGCACTTTCCATTCATATTAATTATCATTTTTGGGGTGATGACGACTTTTGGTCCCTTATCAATTGATATGTATTCACCATCATTGCCAAACGTTCAACATGACTTTGGCTCAACAACTTCAGAAATTCAATTAACTACATCGTTTGCGATGATTGGCTTAGCACTTGGGCAATTCTTCTTTGGCCCGTTATCAGATGCTTTTGGTCGCAAGAAAGTCGCATTAACCATTTTAGTTATATATTTACTTGCATCTTTAATTGCTGTTTTTACAACTAGTCTATATTTCTTTTTATTCTTAAGATTAATTCAAGGATTAATGGCAGGCGGTTCTATAGTTATAGCCAAAGCTTCAGTTGGAGATAAGTTTAGTGGTGACGAGATGGCTAAAATGTTAACTTCACTTATGGTAGTTAATGGAATTATTACAATTATAGCGCCATTACTTGGCGGTTTTGCTTTAACGATATCTACTTGGAGAAGTATCTTTATCATCTTAACTATTATTACACTTATCGTCATTATTGGTGTATTCATGAAGATGCCACCATCAACTAAAGCCGAACAGACTACATTAAACTATTCACGAATATTTAAAGACTTTGGTACATTATTAAAAAAACCATCCTTTGTTATTCCAATGTTGTTACAAGGTTTAACTTATGTCATGTTATTTAGTTATGCATCTGCAGCACCATTTATTACGCAAAAAGTTTATAATTTAACACCTCAACAATTTAGTGTTATTTTAGCCGTTAACGGTATAGGTTTAATTTTAGTAAGTCAAATCGTAGCATTATTAGTAGAAAAATTAAGCCGATATACTTTACTTATTTACTTAACTGTCATTCAAATTATAGGTGTAATACTGATTATTATTACATTATCTATGCACTTACCTATTTGGTTACTTATCATAGCATTTTTCTTAAATATAAGCCCTGTAACGTCTATAGGACCTTTAGGCTTTGCATTAGCTATGGAAGAAAGAACTGGAGGTAGCGGTAACGCTTCAAGTTTGTTAGGATTATTCCAATTTATTCTTGGTGGTGTTATTTCTCCTTTAGTTGGACTAAATGGCGAATTTGATCCGACACCGTATTTAGTTATTATTTCAATCACAGCAATCTTGTTAGTGTTATTACAATTCATTTATTTCAAACTTAATCCAACAAAATACCGTTCTTAAACTAAAAACGCAAATGTAAGGCATTTGTCAGATTTAATATCTATTCTATGCCAAACACTTGCGTTTTTTATTATTTATTTTGCTCTATTGGTAACCAAAGTTCAGTTACATAGTTATCGTCTTGAGTATCGCCATTAGGATACAATTCGAAAAATGGCGCCTGTTTTAACTGAATATGTTCCTTAGGCAATAACTCATTATGAATGTGACGCATCGCATGTCTAATAGAATAAGGCACTTTACCTACTGCATTAACAACAAGATAGTCATTATCCTCTAACTGGTACGTTTCTAATCCATCATTAGGTGTTTTGTCACTAGGAACACCAATCATATAATTCATTTTTCCATCCTGTTGTGGTATACATAGACCAACTAAGCCTTCAAATGATTCATCACTTTTCTCTGACAATCTACAATCTAAACCTATTGTCGTCACATCTTCCCAAAAGTCCGGGATATTACTTTGTGCATGTCCCCCACTCTTAAATTGGCGTTTTACACCAATAAGATTAATAGCTTCCATACTTTTTATTTGATAATTCATTTTTGACTCCCCTTAAAAAATTCTGCTTTCTACTATTTATAACCTTTCTGATTCTGAAATAACATTAAAATGAACATTTCCAAACAAATAATTATCCAAAATATAAAGACTCAGTATATAATATTGAATACTATATAAACGTATATCAGCTTAAGGAGATTACCGATGAACAAAACGATTCTACCTGTTAAACCCATTAGCCAATTGTTTCCTATCCCTATGGTCATGGGATGTGAAGGCGTATCTGCTTCAATGATGTTTCAATTTAATCAACAGCCTATTAAAGCAACTGACATAATGAAAAATTGGCCAACACACCCAAATAACCCTTATAAAGGTTATGTAGGCAATCATTTGCTAGTTAAATTTGGCTACCATCAAACTATTTTTCCAGAGGCTTTTGTTCCATTTTTACAAAAATATAATTCAAATGTCATTAACGGTACAGGTACAAGTTTAGCCGAATTGAAAAAAATTATTGACCAACAACAACCAGTAGTTATGTATCATACAAGTTTAGGCGCTAAACCAATGCGTCGTAGTTTTAAATTTGACGGCTATAAAATTCGACTTGTATCAAATATTCATGTCACACTTCTTATTGGCTATGATAAAGACTACTATTACTACATCGATCCACTTTGGAGTCATATCAGTAAAGGAATTGTATTCCCTGCAATTATTCCAAATAGTAAACAAATCATTAAAATCAAAAAATCAAAAATGGAACTAAGTTTTAATTCGCCAGGCCGTATGTGTCTATATATTAAACCTAATAACTAAATCTCCTTAATTTATACCGTCATCATATTTTCATATAAATAGATTGACGGTATTTTAAATAATAAAGTCAACTAAAGTATGATTTATTTCCTGAGAAATATCATCTGTACGCCATTGACGCGGATAACCTAAACAAGGACAAATATATTGTATGTTATTTTCAATTAAATTTTTTCTAAAATGAACATGCCCCATAATACTATACTGAATATTGTTTTGTTGATAAATATGGTTAAAATCACTTGTTCCAATATATGCATTAAAGAAATCAAAAATGCGATGAGGTGTTGGCACGACAAAGGCTGGATGCGTAACGATATGAGTAACTAGAATAACTTGTCGATCGCCTATTGCTGCTATATCCTGTTCAACTTGATTAGCAGCTTGTAATGAACGCTCTCTATCTGATAGATTACAATCTATTCTTACTTTATCTTGCCAAGTTGCACCATAATGTTTTCCCTTTTGTAATTTTTCCTTTGAAAATTTTGTATCGGCAAAGGAATAATCGTACCATCCTGTATGACCAACAATTGCCCAATTTTCATTAATCATATAAGGGCTCTCGATTAAACAATCTTCTTGTTGTTTAAATATTTCAAAAATCTCTTTAGAACTTTTATCTGTACTATCCGACCATAAATCATGATTACCTGGTACAAATAACACAGGCATTTCAAGTTTATTTTTCAAATCTTTAATAAATTGGATAGATTGACGATAATCATTTGAAATATCACCTGCAATAATAAGCAATTCGATTTCTCTCTTCATTATTACATTTACTAATGTTTCAAAATAATATTGTGAATTTAATTTTGGGTTTCGATCAACATGTAAATCAGAAATAGCCCCTATTTTCATTTTAGATTCCTTCTTCATATATTTTTCATTGCTATTCATTATTACACATCCTCATTTATATTTAAAATGACATTGTTTGGAACTTAATTTCACAAATCATTTCAAAAATGATTGACTTATCATTATAATAGTTATGTTTTCCGTAATTAATAACTAATGGTACTACCCCTGATTTACAGAATAATGTGATTTTTCAAAAAATATAAGTAATAATTATCATACAAAGCTTAATAAATGTATTTACTTATATTTTAAAAATTAATTGCTTTATTCCAAATAGTTCTATAGTATTAATTTAAAGAAAACGCTTTCATAAATTGTTTATTTTGCTTTCCTGAGGAGGAAAATTATGGCAAGACAACTGCATAGAGAGTTGAATAATAGACATATCCAATTAATTGCAATTGGGGGAGCAATTGGTACTGGACTATTCTTAGGTTCCGGACAAACGATTGCATTGACCGGACCTTCACTATTATTCACGTATATGATTATTGGAATGATACTTTTTGCATTTATGCGTGCTTTAGGGGAATTATTATTAAGTGGTACACACTTTAATTCTTTTGTAGATATAGCTAATGAATATATCGGACCTTTTGGTGGTTTCGTCATTGGTTGGACCTACTGGATTTGTTGGATTGTTTCAAGTATGTCTGACCTAACAGCAATGGGACAATATTTTGCTTTTTGGTATCCACAAGTACCCCATTGGTTAACCGTGTTATTCATAGTTTTAATCTTGATTTCATTTAATTTATTAGGTGCGAGATTATTTGGTGAACTAGAATTTTGGTTCTCTATTATCAAAGTTGTAACTATTGTAGCCATGGTAATTGTAGGTTTAGTATTAATCTTCTTTTCTTTCAAGACACACTACGGGCATGCGTCTTTTACTAACCTAGTTAAACATGGTGGTATGTTCCCGCATGGTATATTTGGGTTCTTAATGTCATTCCAAATTGCTGTCTATTCATTTATTGGTATTGAGTTGATTGGGGTTACGGCTGGGGAAACTAAAGATCCTCAAAAAACGATTCCAAAAGCAATCAATAATGTACCTATTCGAATTTTACTATTCTATATTGGCGGTCTACTTGTCATTATGTCTGTCATTCCGTGGAATGGTATTGATCCAGATAGCAGTCCATTCGTGAAGTTATTTACATTGATTGGTATCCCATTTGCTGCCGGTATTGTTAACTTTGTAGTTTTAACTGCAGCAGCTTCTGCAACGAATAGTGGTATTTATTCAAATAGTCGTATTCTATTTGGTTTATCTAAACAAGGCTTAGGACCGAAAGTGCTAAGTAAAACAAATTCAAATGGTGTTCCATATTTATCTATGTTCGTATCATCATTTACTTTATTAGTTGCAGCATTACTTAACTTCATCTTTCCAGATGCCATTCAATTATTTATATATGTCACTACACTATCAACAGTATTATTCTTAGTAGTTTGGGCAATGATTATTGTTTCTTATATTATTTACGTTAAAAAGAATCCTCAAGAACATAAAAATAATAAATTTAAATTGTTCGGTGGACAAGCAACTGCCTATGTCGTATTAGCATTCTTTGCATTCGTATTTATATTATTATTCTTTAGTGATGATACTAGAGCGGCTATCTTTATTTCACCATTCTGGTTTATCTTCTTATACTTTTATTATAAAAAGTACAAAAATAATGCTAAAGAATTAGCTGAGAAACAAAAATTAGCTGATAAAAAACATACTGAAAACCTATAATCTTAAGATTAATATAGAGTTTGCAAAGTTGATTTTGCTAACTCTATTTTTTTATATAACTTTGAAATTTACAAATTTTAAATGGGATATTTCATGTTAAAATAATACTTATTATTGATATAAGGAGATTAAGATGGAATTACTTGAAGCATTTTTAATATTTATATTTGCTGTTATATTAAGTGCAATCATTAATAATCGTTTTCCTAAAATTCCCACAGCGTTTATTCAGATTGCACTGGGTGCAGCCATTTTCACCTTACCTATTCCTATTCATTTTGACTTTGATTCTGAAGTGTTTATGATGGCTGTCATTGCACCATTATTATTTGTAGAAGGTACTCATATTAAAAGATCAAAATTAATGGAATATAGAACACCTATCATATTGATGGCAATGGCATTAGTATTCACAACAGTTATCGGTGTCGGCTACTTTATACATTGGATTTGGCCCGAGCTACCAATGCCTGCCGCATTTGCAATTGCAGCAATACTTTGCCCAACTGATGCTGTAGCCGTATCTGCTATAACTAAAGGAAAGATTTTACCAAAGGGAGCAATGTCTATTTTAGAAGGAGAATCTTTACTTAACGATGCTGCTGGTATCATTTCTTTTAAAATTGCTGTTACTGCCCTTGTTACTGGTATGTTCTCGGCAGTCAGTGCAATTGAACAATTTATAGTATCAACAATTATAGGGATATTAGTTGGTGTCATTCTTGGTATTTTAGTAGTGCAGTTACGCGTCTTTTTAACTGCAAATAAAGGTTTTAAAGATAATAATACTCTCACTTTTATTCAGTTACTTACACCATTCGTTATATACTTTATTGCCGAAGAATTACATGCCTCTGGTATTATTGCAGTTGTGTTTGCCGGATTAGTACATGGTTTAGAACGAGATAGATTACTTCGTGCTCAAACAGAATTACAAATTAACTATTCCCAGATTTGGAATACATTGAGCTATGCATTAAACGGTTTTGTATTCGTCGTTTTAGGGTTTATCGTACCTGAAGTAGTTATAGAAATTGTGAAAGTTGAACCTGATAATCTTAAATTTTTAATCGGTATTACATTGCTTATTTCATTAGCTATTTATAGCTTCCGTTTCATATGGGTCTTCTTATGGTATAAAGATTTTTATTATCCTAAAAATATACAACGTTATATTGAAGATGAAGAATTAGCAGAAGAAAAGCCACCAAACCGAATACTTTATTCATTTATCATGACTATGTGTGGTATTCATGGGACGATTTCTGTATCAATGGCTTTAACCTTACCTACAATGATGAGTCACCATCAAAACTTTGTATATAGAAATGATTTATTATTTATCGCATCATTAATGGTTTTAATTAGCCTTATACTAGCTCAAATCGTCTTACCTCTTATTACAAAATCGGAAAACAAAGATACTAAACAAGGTATGACATATCAAGCGGCTAAAATACTTATCATTCAGTCTGTCATACAACAACTGAAAAAGAATGCTAAAGAAAATGAAAACATTGATTATAGACCTTTATTCAATCAATATTTCACTGAGCTTTCGTTCTTAATTAATGTAGAACCAGATAACAAAGATACTAAAGAACTACACAGATTAACCAAAATTGCTGAAGAAGAAGAAACAGCAACCTTAGAACGTCTTATTAATAAAGGGAAAATTACATCTCAAGAATTATCTAATTACCGAAATATTGTAGAGTTGAGTAAATCCTATAAAGAAGCATCGTTTATCACAAAATTCTCACGTTTCTTTAACATGATTTATTTAAGATTCAAAGCGAGAAAGAACTATAGAAAACACGCTGCCCATACCCTTTCTTCAGAAGTGCAAAATAAAAATAAAGATAAAGTTAACTCAACTCATCATGAGAAAATATCAGTTGAACAAAATAATGAAAGACACAAACCTTCAAGAGATCAAATTGAAGAAAGACGTACTGAAATGTTGAAGTCCTATAAAAATGAACTAAAAAGTGTACAAAAAATTATGCGCGTGGTGAATCATCAAATCACACTTAGATTACACAAAGAACAAAACAGTTCAAATGTGCTTGAAACATCACTTGTTGTGAACCAATATTATAATTTGATACGTACATTACGTAAAAGACAAAGTACCACTCAAAGTAGAAACAATAATGCAATAACTAATTTTTCTTCAGAAACACAATTGTCTTTACGTTTACACGCAATTTATACCGAAAGAAAATTTTTAGATGAATTAATTAAGCAACAAAAAGTCACATCAGAAATTGCTAAACAACTAAGAGAAAATATTAACTACAATGAAATTATTATTGCTGAAGAATCATAAATAAAAAAACCACAATGACTATTTATTCACTTATCTGAATATCAGTCATTGTGGTTTTTAATTATTTTTTAAGTTTAAATGGAATTGTACAGAGGATGACGTTTTTCTGATAAATCAAATGCATTTTTAAGCGTAAGCTTGTTTGGTTGTGTAATAGATGATGCCATGGTTTCTTAGGTATAAATTCTGGCACAACAACCGTGATTAAATAATTTTGATTTTCTGCTTTACGGTGAATTTTATCGATAAATCTAGAAATCGGTCGTATAATACTTCTGTATTCGGAATGTAAAATAATAAGCCGTACATCTGGATAATGTTGTTTCCATTTTTCTTGAAATGCTTTTTCATCCTCATCACCAAATGATACATGCACTGCAATCACATCATTATTAGCTAACATTTGAGCGTAATAAATAGATTTGTCTACTACAGTCGTAATACTCATAATAGGTACAATGGCTAAACTACGATCTACAACTGGTACATCGTATACATCTTTATCTGATCGCAATTGTTCAGCGACATTACGATAATGCATTTTAATTCTTACAAAGATTGATACAAAGAATGGTAAGAACAATAATATTGGCCAGACATGTGTAAATTTAGTAATTAAAAATATCATAAATACAACAAATGTAATTGTTCCACCTAGTGTATTGACTGCTAGTTTCGCTTGCCAACCCTTTGGTCTCTCTCTAAACCATTTTAATACCATACCAAATTGAGCCAGTGTGAATGGAATAAATACACCAACTGCATATAATGGAATAAGATTTTCAGTTTTACCTTTGAATAAAATAATTAATATAATAGCAAAAATTCCTAATACTAAAATTGAATTAGAATAACCTAATCGGTCACCTCTGACTGTAAACATTCTAGGCATATACTTATCTTTTGACATAGACGCAGCTAACATTGGAAATGCAGTAAAACCTGTATTAGCAGCCAATACTAAAATCATTACAGTTGTTGCTTGTACAAAATAAAAGGCCACATTATCACCAAAAATTTGTGATGCTAATTGTGATAATACTGTCGTTTCAGTTTGCGGCATAACACCATAAACATAAGCTAATCCTACGATACCAACTAAAAGGAATGCTAAAATACTTCCCATCGTTACTAATGTTTTGACTGCGTTTTTAGCAGCTGGATCTTTAAAATTTGTAACAGCATTTGAAATAGCCTCTACCCCTGTTAAAGAAGAAGCCCCTGAAGAAAATGCTTTTAATAGTAAAAAGAGTGTTACACCATGTACTGATGTTCCAATTGACGATTGCATATGTGGTTGTATATCACCAGTAGCAACACGCCATGTACCTATCACTATTAACACAACTAATCCTATGATAAATAAATATACTGGGTAGGATAATAAAGTCGCTGATTCAGTTAACCCTCTTAAGTTCAATATCAAAATAAACAAAACTAATAGACAAGCTATTAATACCTTGTGATGATATAAACCTGGAAATGCAGCTACAAATGCATCGGCTCCAGAAGAAATACTTACAGCTACGGTTAAAATGTAGTCAACCAGTAAGGAACCTCCAGCAAGTAATCCCCACTTCTCGCCTAAATTCGTTTTTGACACCATATATGCTCCGCCACCTTTAGGGTATGCATATATAATTTGTCTATACGATAATATAAGTGCTGCTAATAAAATCAATACACCTGCAGCAATTGGTAATGTATACCATGAAGCGACTGCCCCAACGACTGATAACGTAATTAGTATTTGCTCCGGCCCATATGCAACAGAAGATAAGGCATCTGATGATAATATCGCTAGTGCTTTGAATTTAGTAATCTTTTCATTTTTTAAGTCCCTATTCTTTTTAGGACGCCCAATTAAAAGTCTTTTAATTTGATTAAACATAACTCCAATACCTCTTTGTATGTTGATGGATAAACTATACTCCCAACACAGTCAGTTGTATAGATTCTCCCTTAATATTTTTAAGGTCTATATACAACTTAATTGTTATATTACACTTTTATTTATGTGTATTCTAATGATTAACCATTTTTATTGCAAGCACTTTAACTCGCTAAAATATTTCTAAACCTGCTATAATAAATTACACTTAATAAAACTTTATGCAACATATTTTAAAAAGGGAACTCTAACTATGAAAAAAAGGCCATTTATCATCACTCTCATTTTTACGATAGTTATACTTATAATCGTTATTATTACGAAACATTTTTTAGCTTATAATAAAAGCGAAACATTACTAACGAAATCATCACAAAACTTTATTGATACAATTGTACAATCAGACATGAAAGCTGGAGATATTCCAGGTGCTTCAATTTTAATAGTGAAAGATAATAAAGTCTTTTTAAATAAAGGATATGGCTATGCAAATGTTGAAAAGAAAATAAAAGCAAAACCAACAACAAAATATGAAATTGCTTCTAATACAAAAGCTTTTACAGGATATGCCATATTAGATTTAGCACATAAAGGAAAGCTTCATCTCAACGATAAAGTATCCAAATATATACCTGGATTCTATATGACATATAATGATAAAAAATATGATATCACTATCAAGCAACTTCTGGGGCAAAAGAGTGGCATTCCTTCGAACATTACTAGTGAGGATCAAACCGAGCAATATGGTGATTCAATCAACAATTTAGTTAATAGTATCAAAGGAAAAGAATTAAATCATAAACCTGGAGATACATTTGAATATTCAAATATGAATTACGATGTATTGGGGTTAGTTATACAAAATGTTTCTAAGGAATCTTATCAAACCTATATTAAAAAGAATATTTTAAAACCGCTTCATATGAATCAAACATCATTTAAAACTACAAATACAAAGCATAAAAATGAAGCAGTTGGCTATGAACAAGCCAGTGGAGTTATTAAACAAAGTGCTCCATCGTTCAATATTGGAGACACACCTTCAGCTTATTTAATGTCGAATACTAGAGATTTAGAACATTGGGTTAAAATGCAATTATCACCTTCTAACAAAACAAAACGTATTGTTAATCAATCACATCAAACTATCAATGAATCAAGAGGTGAAGATAATGCAAATGGTTATGCTGCAGGTTGGTTTACCAATTCAAATAATAATTATGTATATCATATTGGGACGCTAGATAACTATTCCTCAATTATATTACTCAATCCTAAGAAGTCGTACGGTATCGTTATTTTAGCAAATTTAAAATCTACCAAAGTATCACAACTAGCAGATCACTTGAATGCACAAGTCATGAACCATAAACATTATACGACTATCGAAACTAAGATAGAACAAGCGTATGACATAAATATTGTTATTACTATTTTATCGGCATTAGGTATTTTAATTAGCTTATATTTTATTTTTAAACGTTTATTTGCTATCAAAAATGGCTTATATAAAGTTCAAAGAAGTAAAGCTTCTCTCTATGCCTTTATAGCATTAATGTTGGTATTCGTATTAATCAGTGTAGCTATTTATTTAATTCCTTATTTTGTATTAGGAAATAATAGTTGGTCATTTGTGATGACATGGTTACCTACCCACGCCAAATTTGCACTGTTTAGCTTTTACGGTTGTGTTATTTCAATAACTATTTTACTCATTATTATTATTTTAAGTAAAAAATCCTATAAATAAGTGACACACTTACGTTCAAATAGTTAACAGTTACGAATAATTTGATAAAACGCCCTCATATTTCTGTTATATTAAACATAAAATATTTGTGTTATTGCAAAAAGTTCATACCTTTACACGAAAGCTATATTTTATAAAGAGGAAGTCATTTATGGCCAAACGTATATCAATATTATTAGTTGTAGTTTTATTTTTAACAGGTTGCGATTATTCAAAATCTGACAATCGTGCTGGTGTTTTTTATAATACATTCGTCCAACCTATGGATAAGTTACTGCATTTATTAGGTAGATTATTTAACGAGAACTATGGGCTAGCTATCATAACAATAGTACTCATTGTACGTTTTATTCTATTACCATTTATGCTTATTCAAGTTAAAAATATGCATATCATGCGAGAAAAAACGAAAGTCGTTCAACCACAAATAGATAAAATTAGAGAAAAAATTAAAAATGCATCTTCTCAAGAAGAGCGTAATGCAGCTAATCAATTATTAATGAAAAAGTATAAACAATACGGTATTAATCCATTTAAAAATCTCGTTGGTTGTTTACCAATCGTGATACAAATTCCTATATTAATGGGACTATATATGAGTTTGAAATATCCAAGTAGTGATGGTATTACTAAATATCCCCATTTTTTATGGTTTAATTTAACAGAGCCGAATATTGTAATGACTTTAATAGCAGCACTTATGTATTTTATTCAGCCATTAGTCAATTCTATTCATTATCCTAAAAAAGAACGCAAAACCTATTATGTCATGATGGTGTTATCTCCTATATTTATTACTTATGCATCTTTAACATCTGCATCTGCTTTAGGCCTATATTGGTCTATAAGTGCTGCATTTTTAATTATTCAAATGCATTTTGCCCATCGTCATTATTCAAAAGTAGGACAATTAGAAGCTGAACAACTTAGAAAGTCATTAAACACTAAAAATGATAACCCTTAAATAACTAATCAAAAAATAAAAGCGACTTAATGTCACCGATATAAAAGGTAAAGTTAAGTCGCTTATTTTAAATTACTATTTGATAGGATTCATACCATCTTTCCAAGTTGAATAAATTAATTTACCACCTTGGGCTTTGAATTTATCATTTGTGATACCACGTTCAAATGGTTGTGCTGGTTGAATATCAATTTCAGGATCAACATTTAATTGTTGTTTATACCATTCAGCGAAGTCAGAACCTTTAACTGGTTCGTCATCAGCAACGTTATAAATACCATTATCAAAGTTTAACGCCTGAATTGATGTTTCAACTGCATCATCAAGATGAACAAATGAAGTAACGCCATCTGACAATGTTACTTTACCATCGATAAATTGATTATAAATCATTCCGTCTTTTCCATACCAAGTACCTGGTCCGTATAACCAACCAAATCTTAATACGACATATTCGTCCATGCGAGATGTTTCTTCTTCAAGACCAATAACACCATCAACTGTAATTTTACGATCACCTGTTGAATCTAAATCTAATGATGTTTCTTCAGTTGCAAGACCTTCACCTGCTTCATAAACGAAACCAATACTTTGTGCAATGACTTTTTTCACATCATATTTTTGAGCAGCATCTATTAAATTTTTTGAACCTTCAACACGTACTTTAGTATTCGCAGACATATCAACATTTTTTAAATCTGTGATTTGATTGATAATGATTTCTGGACGGAAATCTGCAATAGCACTATCAATAGTATCGTATTTTAGAATATCTCCAATATATGCTTTTACATTAGATGATTCTAATTTTTCTTTACCATTTTCAGATGTAGTGAATCCAGCTACATCATGTCCTTCTTCGATTAATCTTTTAGTTAATTTTGTTCCGATTAAACCTGTCGCTCCAGTTACAAAAATTTTACTCATATTCTCACCTTTTCTTTATTTTTCTATTAGGGGGATATTTTTACTTGTTAGATGAGTGTACAAAATCTATCGTATTCATCCAAATAATATGCCCAAGTAATTCAGATAATCTTTCTTCTTTAGGTAAATCTTCCACTTTTGGTGTTAATGATAATTTAGGTAATAAGTATTCATGGAATGCTATATTAACTATTATTCCGAAAATAGAACCGTTTAAAGCTTTCACTTGTGGACACTTCTCAGCAATCAATGCATAGCTCATTGCATTTACAATGGAAAAGCCATAATGCACACCCATAATTGTTAAAGGTATGTCATTTCCGTTGTAGTGATAAGTAGCATTTTTAATGTTTTCGGGTAAGCCAAGTTGATTCAACAATGTCATTGGTGGCGGTTCTTCATCACGTTCAGGTGTTCTAGGTGGCATTAATGCTTCCCAGCCCATTTTGACAGCTCCACCTAAGAAACCACCAACAATACCAGTTATTAATACATTTTTATATGAAATATTCATATATGCATCTCCTTAATTCAACATTTTAATTTATTTACCCTATCATGATATTTTAAGTCATTCATCATCAATTATTTCAATAATTGATATATTTACTATTGATTCAAATCCTAAAAAATAAGCTTATAAGCAAAAATTTCTATACGCTTATAAGCTTAAAATATACTTCATCTATTGGGCGTCTAATTTATTTTCTTTAGCATGAATAAGATTAGCAACAAATTGATTTACTGGTGCATCAATACCGTTCTCAACACCTAATTTAGCTACAGCACCATTAATATAATCTATTTCTGTTTTGCGATGATTATTAATTAAATCTTGATACATGGATGGATAATGAGGACCGACTTTTTCATTGATATCAAGTAGATATTCGAATATTTCATCTAGATTTAAATGAACATTATCAATAGTTGCCACATGAACAATTTCCTGGGTAATTTTATAAATAAGATTTTTCGCATCGTTACTTTCATTTAATGAACCCATATTACATTCTAAAATAGTACATAATGCATTCGCTGTTCCATTGACACAAATTTTCTTCCAGATAGACTGATGCAAATCTTCACTCAACACACCATTTAAACCAGCTTGATTTAATATTTCAACAATGGTTTGAGCATTATCCATCCCTTCTGGCACAAGTCCACCTACTTCAACTGGTCCGCTTCCCATCAAGTGGGTACAACCTGGACTTTCTATTCCTGCTGTCCAAGTTGTTACACCTCTTACAATTTGCGATGTTTTAACATATTGTTCAATTAAACGTTCATGTTTCAAACCATTCATAGTACAAACAACAATAGACGTTTCACTTAAATGCGGTTTGATATAATCTAGGACATCTTTTAGTTGCATCGATTTTGGAAATAAAAATACTATATCATAAACATCATTATTAGGTATGTCTTCATGACTATACATTGGTATGTCTAAATGACAACGTTCTCCATTTATATCAATATGCAAGCCATTGGTTTGAATCGCTTTAACATGAGTCATCCAACTATCAATTAATGTCACATCAAAACCTTGTTGAAATAGTTTAGCACCAAATCCACATCCTAAAGCACCTGAACCTGCAATAGCAATCTTCATTCAAATCCCTCATTCCATGATAAAGTTAAACTTAAAATACTATTTAATTGCTATAACGTCAACGTGAATAGCAAAATATTCATAATTTTCTAACATTAATGAGTATAAATAAAGATCGAGACATGCTTTTGTCTCGACCTTAATAATAACGTTTATTCTATTCTTATAAATTTGTTTGTTTCTTAGGTACTAATAATAAAATGGCAAAGAATGCAATTAGTGCGATGACTGCATTTAAGACAACGCCCATAAAGCCACCTAATGCCATATTCATTTGCGAAGCAAAAGAACCATATATTGTTCCCGAAATAGCTACGCCAAATGCATTACCTAAAGAAGAAGCCATTTTATAAACCCCTGAAGCAACACCTACTTTATCATCAGGGGCTTGTGCAACAGCTGTATCAGTTGATGGTGTCGCATAAATACCAAGTCCTGTACCAAATAATAAATATCCGATAACACTTGAAGTAATGTACCAAGGTTCTGGTAAGAAAGTTAAAGATAGTAAGACTAATCCGATAGTTGTTATACCACTACCCATTAATAATGGTCGTTTCGGACCTAGCGCTTGAAGAATCTTCTCACCTACACGAATCATAATTAATACAGCGATTAAGTATGTAAGAGAAATTACACCTGTTTGAGATTCATTAAAATCAAGTTGCTGCTGGTAATAAGTGTTTACTACAATTAGCGTACCACCTGCAACACCATTTAACATAAAGTTAGAAACAGTAGCTCCACTGTACCCTTTATTAGCAAATAAGCTAAAGTCAACTAAAGGATATTTAATTTTATTTTCGTACATAATAAATCCTATTAGTGAAACAAAAAATACTACGATTAAACTTATAATAATTGGTGAAAATAATCCTAATTTAGAAGATTGTGTAATAATAACGTTAATACTTAACATACAAATAATTAGTATCATTAAGCCAACAATATCAAATTTCTTTGCTTCACCATTTTTAGTGATTACTGGTTCTGCTTTCGTTTCTGGAGTGTGTTTAATTAAATACATAGACAATAATGTCAAAATAATTGATACAATAAAGATGGTTCTCCAACCAAAGTGTGTGGACATTAGACCGCCAAATAGCGTACAAATACCACTACCACCCCAAGATCCAATTGACCAATAACTTAATGCTCTTTGTCTTGCAGTTCCAATATAATATTCGTTAATAATAGCTAAGGTTGCAGGCATAATACATGCTGCTGATAAACCTTGAAATATTCTACCAGCAATTAAAAAAGGTATTAACGGTGTAATAATAATTAATAAAGACCCAATAATATTTAAAATTAAACCAATGTATGTAACTTTTACGCGGCCAAACTTATCTGCAAAGTCACCAGCACCTACAATGAATAGTCCTGACATTAAGGCTGTCAAACTAACAGCTATATTAATAGTGCCGATATCACTTTTAAATGATGTTTGTAATGGCACAACTAAATTGACTAATGATTGTGCAAATAACCAGAAAGTAATAACACCTAAAATAATACCTAGAAGAAGCCTATTGTCTCCTTCAAACTCCTTTGAAGTTTTGTTCATAAAATATTAATTCCTCCTACAAAACACTTTCCATATTTTACTTACTCACTTTAAATCGATTCATGTAAAAGTTTTTACTTAAAAACAACTGCTTTCCCTTTTCTATTTCTCTATTTGCTTGATTACTTTTAAATCGATTTTATCAGTTTTTTACAATACCCTTTAATTTCTTTTAATATTTAGAATATTTGTATATATGAATACATATTTTACACCAATTACTTTTATTTTTCCATTACATCTTGAAGTATATATTTTTTAGTATTATCTTTAAAATAGGTAAGCGCTTACTATATAATAATAAATGAATTTGTCGAAACTTACTAAAAAATAAAAGGATAAATTTTTTGAAAATTGTCACGAAAACGATGAATTCAATGTACAAATTAATATGAATTATATTGTATAATTGCTCGTGAATTACTTCACAAAAGATTCGTTTGAACTTTGCAATTGATTTTTTTATTTTTTAAAACTAAATAACTTTATCTTTTAGTTTACGTTTTAAATTAGTAAGTGAATCCTATTTTTGACAAATCCAAACGTTCTTACCGAATCCATATACAAATAGAACAGGAGGAATGTATGTTATGGCTAACTCATCTTCTACAAAAGAAAGAGTTCAACATACATCTGGAAGAGTGTACAATTTCTTCCAACAAGCTTTAACAATTGCAGTTATTTTGTTTATCTCTAAGATTATTGAAGCATTCATGCCTATCCCAATGCCCGCTTCAGTAATTGGTTTAGTTTTATTATTTATCGCTTTATGTACTGGAATTGTTAAATTAGAACAAGTCGAAACAGTAGGAACTACTTTAACTAATAATATTAGTTTTTTATTCGTTCCAGCCGGCGTTTCAGTAATCAATTCATTACCTGTATTAAGTCAAAGTCCAATATTGATTATTTTATTAATCATTTTATCTACAATCTTTTTATTAATTTGTACTGGTTTCGCTTCTCAATTATTAGTGACAAAATCATTGTTCCCTAGTAAAGAGAAAAATGAAGAAACTAGTCGTATAGGAGGTTAATCATGGTAGAACATTTAGGTATTAATACTCCATATTTTGGTATTTTAGTTTCCCTTATTCCATTTGTAATTGCTACATATTTTTATAAAAAAACGAATGGATTTTTCTTACTTGCACCTTTATTCGTTAGTATGGTTGTAGGTATTGCTTTCTTAAAATTGACAGGAATTAGTTATGCAAACTATAAAATAGGTGGAGATATTATTAATTTCTTCTTAGAACCAGCTACGATTAGTTTTGCAATTCCTTTATATAAAAAGCGTGACGTATTAAAAAAATATTGGTTACAAATATTTGGTGGTATTGCTTTAGGTACTATCGTTGCACTTATTTTAATCTATCTAGTTGCAACTTTATTCCAATTCAGTAATCAAATTGTTGCTTCAATGTTACCTCAAGCTGCAACAACAGCAATCGCTTTACCTGTATCAGAAGGTATCGGTGGTATGAAAGAACTTACATCATTAGCAGTTATTTTAAATGCTGTAGTTATTTCTGCATTAGGTACTAAAATTGTAAGATGGTTCAAAATTTCAAACCCAATTGCACGTGGTCTTGCTTTAGGTACTAGTGGTCACACATTAGGTGTAGCTGCTGCTAAAGAATTGGGAGAAACTGAAGAATCTATGGGTAGTATTGCAGTTGTTATTGTAGGTGTTATTGTAGTAGCAATCGTACCTATTTTAGCGCCAATATTATTATAGGTTAAACGTTGTAGTAAATTAAAATTAATAAAACAAGGTCAGGGCTATGAAAGTAGTCCTGACCTTGTTTTATATTTATTTAATTTGTTGTGGTTGATGTTCAAATTTCTTTTTGTTTTTACGTGTTGGATCTAGTCGTTTTTCTAAGAAACGTAATCCTAAATCAATTAAAATAGCTATTAAAGCAATTGGTATCGCTCCTGCTAAAATGAATGTTGTACCGTCTGTTGAGTTAGTTCCACGAATAATAATATCACCAAGTGTTGGTGCACCAATGAATGACCCAATAGCAACAATACCGATTGCAACTACTAGTGCAATACGAATGCCACCTATAATCACTGATAAAGATAATGGTAACTCAATCATTCGTAATACTTGGTTTCTAGTCATTCCCATACCCTTACCAGCATCTTTAATATTTTCATCTACATCTACAATACCTGTATAAGTATTTTTAATAATTGGGAGTAGCGAATATAAGAAAACTGTTACAACAACAGTTGTTGGACCTAGTCCCATAGCTAACATCAAAATCGCAAGCATTGCTATGGCTGGTACTGTTTGAATAATATTAGCAATTGTAATAATAGGCCAAGCTAGTTTCTTATATCGAGCTATGACAATGCCTAACGGAATACCTATAATACAAGCAAACAGTACACCGTAAACAGACATTAATAAATGTTTAAAGAATAATTCCATAAGGTAGCCAAAGTTCAATGAATAATATTCAATAATAGATTGGAATAAATTACCTTTCATAATTATTGACCACCTTTCTTACTATTTTTGTCATCATCAAAATAGTTATGTTTTTTCAAGTATTCTTCTGCAATAATTGCAGGTTCTTTCCCTTTACCGTCAGCTTCATAATTTAACTTTTGCATTTCTTTAGTTGAAACTTTACCTTCTAACTTTTTCAAAGCTGTATCAATTTTTGGATTATCTTTAATCACTTTTTCTGTAGCCAATGGACTACCATCATATGGTGGGAAGAATTTACGATCATCTTTTAAAATTTTCAAATCATAAGCTGCAATACGTCCATCAGTAGAATAACCCACAGCTACATCCAATTTTTTATTTTTTAGTGCATCATATACTAAACCTATTTGCATTGGTCGTGCACTTGCAAATTTAAATCCGTAATCTTTAACGAAGGCTGGATATCCATCTCCTGCTCTATTCATCCATTGTGTATCCATACCTAATTTCAAGTCGTTTTTATGTTTTTCTAAATCTGAAACTTTTTCTAAATGGTATTTTTTAGCTGTTTCTTTTGTCACCATAAATGCGTACGTGTTCGCAAATCCTAATGAATTATAATATTTTTGATCATATTTTTTCTTGAATAGCTTTTGTGATTCAGACATCGCTTTTTTAGGATCTTTTGTTGGTTTTGCGTTTAACACACTAGTTAATTCTGTACCTGTGTATCTTACAGCTGACATATTAACGTCGCCGCGTTGCAATGCGTTATGTTGAATAATACTTGATCCTAAGTTCCCAATGATTGTCGGCTTGATTTTGCCTTTAGTTTCATGTTCAATCATTAGTTTCTCCATATTTGCAATAATCTTTGTTTCACTTGTTTCAGTAGTCGTGATTTTAACATCATTTTTTGAATTGCCGTCACCTAAACCTGGTAAACTACATCCAGATAATACTAAGAGGGACAAGGCAATAAGAATCACTGTATATTTAATATGTTTCTTCATATTGTTACATCCTCCCTTTTCTTATCTAGATACTTTTAATCCTTTAGGTACCGCCCATTTTTCAACTAATGATAATAGCATGTCGACAATTAATGCTAACAATGTAACTAAAATAGCTGCACTAATAATCATAGGTGGTTGATATAAATTTAATCCATTGAATACTAAGTCTCCTAGTCCACCAGCACCAACATAACTCGCTAAAGTAGCCCAGCTGATGACATAAACACTTGAAAGTCTAATGCCACTAATAATTAATGGTAAAGCTAGAGGCAATTGGACATCTTTCATTAATTGAAATTGTGTCATACCCATACTTTGTCCAGCTTGTATAACATTTTTGTCTATATTTTTGACACCTAATACAGTATTATTCAATATCGGTAATAATACATAAATAAATAATGCAACAATGGCAGGTGTCTTACCTACTCCGAAAATAGGTATCATAATGGCCAATACAGCTAAAGTTGGTATCGTTTGAAGGACGCCAGCTATCGTTAATACAACGTTAGCAGTTTTAGTCGTTTTAGATAATAAGATGCCAACAGGAACAGCTACGACGATTGCAATTAATAAAGCAATGATAGAAATATAGAAATGTTCAATCGTCTTTGATACGAGCTGGCTTCCATATTCATTCAAAAATGCTTTCATTATCGTTCATCTCCCGCTTCATCCTTATTCATCTTGTTTATAGAAGATGTATTCACATGTTGATGAGTGTCGTCTTGAGTGTGAAGATTATTTAAAGATTCATTCCCATTTGAAATGTTTGTCTCATTGGGCTCTACAGATTCTGACACTTCAGTATCACCGTCGCCCCAAATGGAGTCATATACGATATCAACTAAGTTTGCACGTGTGATAAGACCTATTAATTTATTGTCATTATCAACAACAGGTATGTTTCTCACATTACGTTTTAAAATAGTTCTAACTGAATCTTGTAATTTGGAATCAATATGTACTTTATAAATATCACGTTGCATTGTATCAATCAGTTCTTTTTTAGCTCTTAAACCCTGGTTAATATCTTCTATATCTAAGAAACCAAGTAGTTTGTCATGGCTATTCACCACAAATATGGTATCTACACGTCTCTCACGCATGATATTAACTGCATCATTCAATGAATCATCTGCATGAACAGTAACAGGTTTAATCATGGCACCTTCAACTGTTTTCATATTTGGTCTATCTTGGATCAATCTGTTTTGACCAATAAAGTCTTTAACGAAATCATTGGCTGGGTTTCTTAATATATTATCTGGCGTATCAAATTGCACAACTTTACCTTGTGACATGATGCAAATTTTATCTGCGAGTTTAATTGCTTCATCCATGTCATGTGTAACGAAAATAAATGTTTTACCTAATTTTCGTTGTAATTCTTTAACTAAATCTTGTAACGTATCTCGAGTTATCGGATCAAGTGCACCAAAAGGTTCATCCATTAAAATGATATCTTGTTCAGCAGCGAGTGCTCTCACTACGCCAATACGTTGTTGTTGTCCACCAGATAATTCAGCTGGATAGCGATCTAAATATTCAACTGGTAAATCAACAAGTTGAATTAACTCTTTTGCTTTTGCATCTTTCTTTTCTTTAGACCACTTTAATAATTTAGGTACTAATACAATATTTTCTCTAATTGTCATATGTGGCATTAAACCAATTTGTTGAATAACATAACCGATACTTCTTCTTAATTCCACGGGATTCATATGACGAACATCTTTGCCATTCATCTGGATTTCTCCATCAGTGGCCTCAATCATTCGGTTAATCATTCTTAATGCAGTTGTCTTACCACTACCACTCGTCCCAATAAATGCGATAAACTCTCCTGATTCAATATCAAGTGATAAATTATCAACTGCTTTTTTATTCCCAGAGTAAATCTTGGTTAAATTCTTAATACTTAACATGATTATTTTCCCCTTCCATTAAGTAAAAAATGGCGAATATCACTATACAATTTAAAAGACCAGCAGAACAGTTGTTAACTAATAAATAATATTGGTTGAACAAGCGTACGATGGTCTTTACCTTCAATGTTTAATTTTAAAAAGATGTCATTATGTTACTGCTATGTGTATAACATTGGCTTTAGGTTTCTATGTATGCATATTCGACAACGATATAAATATATACCCTATATAATTTTAATAAACATATTGCGTTTTTACAAAATTCATTTATTTAAACTTAACAAATTTATAAAGATATTCATAATTTTAATTTGAATTACAAAACGATAAACATTGTATTTCTAGCTTAAAATTATGAATTGTGAAAGTTATTTTAATAATTAATGACAATAAATCGAAAAGTATTTTTTTGTTACACATTTATGAATACCTAATGTTCTTTTGTGATATTTTGAACTTGTATTAAAAAATAATAAAAAGAAGGGTTAAAAATGAATGAACAAAATAAAGTAGCAGTTGTAACTGGTGGCGCACAAGGTATTGGCTATCAAATTGCTAAACGTTTATTCTCAGATGGTTTTAAATTGGCTATTGTAGATTTCAATGGAGAAGGTGCAAATCAAGCAGCACATGCTCTATCACAAGATGATTCAAAAGTAATCGCAATCAAAGCTGATGTTTCAAATCGAGACGATGTATTCAATGCGATGAATCAAACAGTAGAACACTTTGGAGACTTACACGTACTAGTAAGTAATGCAGGTTTAGGTCCTATGACACCTATTGATTCTATTACCCCTGAAGACTTTGACAAAGTATATGGTGTCAATGTGAAAGGTGTACTATGGGGTATTCAAGCAGCACATGCTCAATTTAAACAGTTAGGTCATGGTGGTAAAATTATTAACGCCACATCACAAGCTGGCGTTGAAGGAAATGCAGGTTTATCACTTTATAGTAGTAGTAAATTTGCAGTGAGAGGTTTAACACAAGTTGCTGTGCGTGATTTGGCAAATGAATCTATCACAGTAAATGCGTATGCGCCAGGTATTGTCCATACACCAATGATGGAAGGCATAGCTAAAAAAACAGCTGAAGAAGCTGGCCAACCTGAATCTTGGGGATGGAAACAATTTACTGATCAAATTGCTTTAGGAAAACTATCCCAACCAGAAGATGTATCCAATGTTGTTAGCTTTTTAGCTGGTAAAGATTCAGACTATATTACTGGCCAAACAATCATCGTTGATGGTGGCATGAGATTCCATTAATAATCATTGGCATTGTTTAAACTCTTACTATATAAAAAGACTAAGCGAAGTTAGCAGTATATGATTACTGTTAGCTTCGCTTAGTTATTACTTATCATGCATACCTTTACCTTCAAGGATATGATTAATATATTTATCCACACGCTTTTGTCTAGTATCTGCGCGTTTTGCTTCTCCGATATGATGTAAATATTGTCGTTGTCTCCCAGGTGTTAATTGTTTAAATGCTTCTTTTAACTCTGGCATTTTATCAAATTGTTGTTGTAGTTCATCTGGAACTTCATAGTCCTCTGTTTTCTTTAATTTTACTTCTTTACCTGCTTTTTCAATGTCTATCGCTTGTTTCACATAATCAATAATTTCTTCTTTTCGTGATTGAATATCTTCTAATTTTTCAAATCGTAACTGTCTTGCAGATTGTACGTTTTTCGTTTGTTGAATTAGCGTGTTGTAACTGTCTTCTATTAATGCACCTTTGAAAAACATAACCGCAACATATTCTTTAAACCCGTGTATTAAAACAACGTTTTTATTATTAATTGTGTAACAAGGGTGCATCCATTTCATTGTTTCTTCTAAATCATCAAAATTTACAATGGTCTCTCTTAAATAATTGAATTCATCTTTCCATTGACTATCCTTTTTTAAAAATGCTTCCACATCAGCATTGATATTTTTTTGACTACTCATTTGTTTGCCCTACTTTCTACTTTTTCCAGTGATTTATTCACTATTATATACCAAAATATTTAAAACACTATTTTTATACATTTATACAAAAATTACAATATATGCATTTGACTAATATTTTAACTAGCGTATAATAATGGCGTAGTATTTTCAGAATATAAAAGAATGAGGAGTCAATATG
>ENA-ORXC01000499-ORXC01000499.1-marine-metagenome-genome-assembly--contig:-NODE-499-length-27785-cov-3.805688_pt1 | contig 27785 bp, 25 predicted proteins | sample MGYA00237865_ERZ511478 | MGnify/ENA metagenome assembly ERZ511478
TGATCGGCGTGATGCTCGTCACGCTGTTCGCGGCGACGCAACTGCTGCCGCTGCTGGATGTGCGCGGGTTCTCGCTGATCATGGGGGTGGGGCTGAGCGCCTTTTCCGTCGCGCAACTGCTGGGGTGGCGTCCGACATCGCCGCCCCGTCCGGCGGCGGATGCGGTGGCGGGGGCGGTCGGCGGGTTCTTCGGCGGCATCTCGGGGGCGTGGGGGGTGCCGGTGCTGATGCTGCTGTTGGCGCTGGATATCCCCAAGCGCCGGTTCATCCGCACCTGTGCAGTGACGTTCCTGCTCGGGTCGTTCCCGTTCATCGCCGGGCATGTCGCGACGGGGGTGCTGAATGCGCAGACGGCTGCGGTCTCGGTCCTGATGCTGGTCCCCGTCGCCATCGGCATGCGGCTGGGCCAGACGGTGCAGGACAGGCTGGACGGCGAGCGGCTGCGGACCCTGATCCTGCTGGTCCTCGCGGTGGCGGGGGCGAATTTCCTGCGGCAGGCGGTGTTCGCGGCGTAGCTCTCCTTACAGCCGCGTCCAGGTCACCGCATCCCCCCGCTCTATCGCCCCCGCTCCCGCGCCGATCGTCGCGTAGCCGTCGAATCGCGCCAGCCGCGTCAGCCCCGCCGCGTCGAACCGCGCGGGCATGTCCAGCAGCGCCCGGCCCTGCGCATCGCGGCCCGCCACGCGCACGAGCGGGAACTCGCTGCGCCCCGGGCGGGGCGTGTGGGCGAAGTTGGCGATGCCCTGCTCGCACGCCGCCCCGGCCTGCTCCAGCCCCGCCGCCGCGCGCAGGATCGGCCAGCCGAGCACCTGCATCCCGATATGCGCCGCGACCGGATTGCCGGACAGGCCGAGGACGATCGTGCTCCCCAGCCGCGCGACGAGGGTGGGCCTGCCCGGCTTCATCGCGATGCGCGAGACGAGGATCTCGCCGCCCAGCCGCTCGATGGCCGGGCGCAGGCAATCGGCGTCGCCCCGGGCGGCCCCGCCGGTGGTGACGATGATGCGGGTATCCTCCGACGCGACATCCAGAATCTGCGACAGCAGGGCCGTGTCGTCCCCGACGATCCCCAGATCCCGGGTCGCGATCCAGGGGCGCGACAGGTCGGCCAGCAGCAGGGGGCGGTTGGAATCGGGTATCCGGTCCCCCTTCGCCTCGCCATCCGCCTCGACCAGTTCGGCCCCGTTCGACACGACGGCGACGCGCAGCTTGCGCCGGATGGCCAGATGCCCGTGCCCCGTGGCGGCCAGCAGGGCGACATCCCGGGCGGTCAGGCACCGGCCCGTCTGCATCAGCACGGTTCCCTCCCCGGCGACCGACCCCTGGCGGCGGATATTCGCGAAGGGCGCGGGGCAGTCGGCGATATCGATCAGCCCGCCGCGCTCCGTCACCACCTCCATCGGGATCACCGCATCGCAATAGGCCGGCACGGCGGCCCCGGTCATGATCCGCAGGGCGCTGCCGGGTACGTGGACCGGCATGATGTCGGTCCCCCCGCCCGCCTGAAGGGTGCGCGTGACCCGCAGGCGGAACGGCGCGCCCCGCGACAGGTCGGAGCAGCGGATCGCGTATCCGTCCATCGCCGCCGTGTTGAAGGCGGGCAGGGGGCGCGGGGCGATGACGTCCTGCGCCAGCACCCGCCCGAGGCACGCGGCGAGCGGCATCTTCGCGATGATGGCGGGCTTCGTCGTGGCGGCGAGCGCGACTCCGATGGCCCGGGCGGTGTCGAGATCGACCGGGTCGTCCGTCGCCGCACTGGCCGCATTGCACGGGTCGATCTTTCGGGCGCGGGCGCTCATCGGGCATCTCCGTCGGTCAGGAATCGCAGGGGCGGCAGGAAGGATGTCGCGAGGGCGGCGAAGGTCTCGCCCGACGGCTCGCCGATCAGCGCATGCATCACCCCGCCCGCCTGCCAGAACGCGCCGCTGAGGTTGTTGCGCTGCAACACGACCGGCGCGCCGGGTTCGAGACTGGTGCCGGAGGCCAGATACAGGCAGCAGGGACCGTCCGGCGTGTCGAGATACAGGGCCGCATTGCGTCGCTCCAGCAGCCAGCACAGCCGCCCGCCCCGCAGCGATACCCCCTCGCGCAGGGCGATCCGGGGCAGGGCGAAGGGCACCCGCTTGCCGAACCATGCCAGCAGGTGCGCGGGGTCGCTTTCGGTGATGTCGAGGCGGCGCTCGGCGGCGATCAGGGTCTTGAAGTCGCCGAAATACGTGGTCGTCAGACGGTCGAGCGTCACGCCCTCCCGGCCCGGCCGCAGCGCGAGGCCCAGCCCGGCGACCGACGCCGCGAGCGCCCCGCCCCCCGCCAGCACCGCCCGGCGGCTGACGCGCGGCCCCGGTGCGGGGGCGGGTGCCGCGACCGGGGCGGGCGCGAGCGCGGGCGTGTGCGGCACATGCCGGCGCATCACCGCCTCGCGCACGAGGTGGTCGAGCGCCCGGGTCTCGTTCAGCCGCCGCGCACAGGCCTCGCATTCCGCGATATGGGCGGTCAGGGCCGCGCGGTTCTCGACATCCTCGCCATCGGCGAGGGCTTCGATCCGGATCGGGTCTGGACACTCGGTCATCATGTATCCTTGCGGTTGAATGCCCGTCGGCGGGAGAGAGGGACGACCCGGGGGTCGCCCTGCGGGGTGTCAAGGCGCGCGCGCAGCAGCTTTCGGGCGCGGTGCAGGCGGGACCGCACGGTCCCCACTGGAACCCCGGTGACATAGGCGGTTTCGGCGTAGCTCAGCCCCTCGGCCACCACGAGGGACAGGGTCTGCGCCTCGTCGGGGGGCAGATCGTCCATGGCGGCGGTGACGTGGCACAGGGTGTCGACGGCGATGAAGGACGTCTCCGCATCGACCGCCGACCCCTCCAGCGCATGGACCTGACTGCCGAATTGCGGGTCGAGCCGCGCCCGCAGGCCGCGATTGCGCTGGCGCAGGCGGTCGATGCAGACATTGCGCAGCACCCGGAACGCCCAGGCGCGGGGATTGTCGATCCCGTCCCCTTCCGCGTTCCGCCCGCTGACGATGCGCAGGCAGGTATCCTGCACCGCATCCTCCGCATCCGCGCGGTTGCGCAGCATGGCGAGCGCGAAGCGGTAGAGCGCATCGCGATGCTCGTCGATCGTCTCCATCATCGCGCCGGACCCCTCCCCATGCCGCACACCGCGCCCCGCGCAGTCATGCTGTTGTGCATAGGACGGACCGGAGCGGGGCGGGTTCACGTCGATCACGCTTATGTGATCGCCCGGTACCGGTCGCGCGGTCATGCGGCACGCCGACCCGCCCCCCGCCACACCCCCTTGCAATGGACGCGGGTTCCCCCGACACTCGCCGGGGGGAGGTACCGGACAATGTGTCAGATATTCGCCGGGCAGGACCGTTCCGACTATGCCAGTGTCACCCGCTCCGTGCGGCTGAACGGGTTGTCGACCAGCATCCGGCTCGAAGCGCGCTACTGGCGCATGATCGACGGGATCGCGGGCGAACAGGGCATGACCACGCCCAAGTTCCTCTCGACCCTCTACGACGAGGTGCTGGACCTGCACGGCGAGGTGACCAATTTCGCCTCGCTGCTGCGCATCGCCTGCCTCGTGCATCTGGAACAGGCGGTCCGGGCGAGCGAAGCGGCGTAGTATCCCGCTACCACCATCGACCGCCCCGCCCCGGTTAGGCTCGACCGCACAAGGCGCAGCATGGCGCCGGTATCGCAGGGGAGAACGCCGATGGCGAAGATGGTTCATTCGATGATCCGGGTACTCGACGAGGCGCGGTCGGTGGCGTTCTACCGCGATGCCTTCGGGCTGGAGGTCGCGGACCGGCTGGATTTCGACAGCTTCACGCTGATCTATCTGAGCAATGCCGAAAGTTCCTTCGAACTGGAACTGACCGTCAACAAGGGCACGACCGAGCCTTACGATCTCGGGAACGGCTACGGCCATCTCGCCTTCGTGGTGGACGATGTCGATCCGCTGCACGCCCGCCTGACCGAGGCGGGGTATGTGCCCCGCAAGCTGACGGATTTTTCGCCCGGCGGCACGCTGCTGGCGCGGTTCTTCTTCATCGCGGACCCGGACGGGTACCAGATCGAGGTGATCCAGAAGGGTGGCCGATTCAAATAGGCCCCCCCAAAAAAACCAAGGGAGAGAAGACATGACGACGACCGACAGGACGGGGGGCGTCAATCGACGCGACTTCCTCGCCGCATCCGGCAAGACGGCCATCGGCGCGGCGATGGTGGTGAGCAGCGGCACGCTGCTGATGCCCGCCCAAGGCTGGGGCATGGAACTGAAGGCGCTGAGGCCCGAAACCATGGCCACGATGATCCAGATGGCCCGCGACATCTATCCCCACGACCATATCGCCGACCGCTACTACGCCATCGCCCTGCGCGCCCATGACGACGCCTCCGTCGACGACGACGCGAAGAAGGCGCTGCTGGAGGACGGCGTCGGCGACCTGAACGCCCGGGCGGGCAAGAAACTGCTCGGCGGCGCGACGGGGGACCGCAGCTATCTCGATCTCGGCTGGGAAGCGGACCGTGTGGCCGTGCTGCATGATATCGAGGACAGCGACTTCTTCCAGACCATGCGCGGGTCGCTCGTCGTCGGCTTCTACAACCAGAAGGAGTTGTGGCCCAAGTTCGGGTACGAGGGCGCTTCCGCCGACAAGGGCGGATACATCGAGCGCGGTTTCGACGACATCGAGTGGGTCTAGGGGAGAACTGACATGACAGCACCATATGACCTGAACGACGATTCGGTCGTCGTCATCATCGGTTCCGGCGCGGGCGGCGGCACGCTCGGCAACGAACTGGCCCAGAATGGCATTGACACCGTCATTCTGGAGGCGGGCGGTCGCCACGAGGCGCACGACTTCCTCAACGACGAGTGGGACAGCTTCGGCCAGCTCGCCTGGCTCGACAAGCGCACGACGTCGGGCGACTGGCGCGTGGCCAAGGATTTCTCCGGCCTGCCCGCGTGGATCGTCAAGGCGGTCGGCGGGTCCACGACCCACTGGGCGGGCGCGTCCCTGCGCTTCCAGCCCGGCGAGTGGAAGGCCCTCACGACCTACGGCGCGGTCGAGGGCGCGAACCTGCTCGACTGGCCGATCACCGCCGAGGAGATGGCCCCGTATTATGCCAAGGCCGAGGACAAGATGGGGGTCACCAATACCCACGGCATCCCGCCCCTGCCCGGCAACAACAACTTCAAGGTGATGGAGGCGGGCGCGAAGAAGCTGGGCTACAAGCGCGTCCATACCGGCAATATGGCCATCAACAGCCAAGACCGCGACGGGCGCACCCATTGCCAGCAATCGGGGTTTTGCTTCCAGGGCTGCAAATTCGCGGCGAAGTGGTCGACACTGTATACCGAGATCCCGAAGGGCGAGGAAACCGGCAAGCTGGAAGTCCGCGCCAACGCCCATGTGCTGCAGATCCGGCACGACAAGGACGGCAAGGTCACCGGCGTCCTCTACGCCGATGCCGACGGCAAGCAGCACGTGCAGAAGGCGCGCATCGTGGCGGTGGCGGGCAACTCGATCGAAAGCCCGCGCCTGCTGCTGAATTCCGCCTCCAGCCTGTTCCCGGACGGGATGGCGAATTCGTCGGGGCAGGTGGGCAAGAACTACATGCGCCACATGACCGCCTCGGTCTATGCCAGCTTCGACAAGCCCGTGAACATGTATCGCGGCACGACGATGGCGGGGATCATCCAGGACGAATCCGTCCACGACCCCTCGCGCGGCTTCGTCGGCGGGTACGAGATGGAGACACTGTCGCTGGGCGTGCCGTTCATGGCCGCGTTCCTCAACCCCGGCGCCTGGGGGCGGCAGTTCGCGGCGGCGATGGACACCTACGACCACATGGCCGGTATGTGGATCGTGGGCGAGGACATGCCGCAGGAATCCAACGCGATCACCCTGTCGGACGAGAAGGACCAGCACGGCCTGCCCGCCCCGAACGTCCATTTCTCGGACCACGCCAACGACATCGCCATGCGCGACCATGCCTGGAAGCAGGGCATGGCCGTCTACGACGCGGTGGGCGCGACCCAGACCTACCCGACCCCGCCCTATCCCTCGACCCACAACCTCGGCACGAACCGGATGTCGGCGAAGGCCAAGGATGGTGTGGTGAACACGTGGGGCCAGACCCACGATATCGCGAACCTGTTCGTCTCGGACGGGTCGCAGTTCACGACCGGCGGGGCCGAGAACCCGACCCTGACCATCGTGTCGCCGGCCATCCGGCAGGCGGACTACATCGCCGAACAGATGGGGCAAAAGGCTATCTGACGAGCGCGGAGCGTGGAGAGGGGGCATCGCCGGATGCTCCCTTTTTTCTCGCCTGCGGGGCGGCGGATGTGGAAGGCTCGGCAGACCACGATCCCCCCGCACAGGAGCGTCCGATGCCCGAAGACATGCCGATGACCATCGATTACGTCGAATTCACCTCGCCGAAACTGGAGGAAACCCAAGGTTTCTTCGCCAGTGCCTTCGGCTGGAGCTATGTGGATTACGGCCCGGACTACAAGGACATCCAGAATGCAGGCACGGGCGGCGGCATCGAGCGGGGCGCGTTGCGCGCGCCGCTGATCGTGCTGAAGGCCGCCGATCTGGAGGCGGCGCTGGTCCGCGTGCGTGCGGCGGGGGCCGAGATCACGAAGGAGATCTTCGCGTTTCCCGGCGGGCATCGCTTCCAGTTCCGCGAGCCGGGCGGCACCGAGATGGCGGTCTGGTGCGAGACGTGATGGTACGGGACGGAGGGCCGCGCCCCGGTACGCGAATCGCATGATCGAATTCGCCCTCGCCGTCTTCTTCCTGATCGTCACCCCCGGTCCCGGCGTGCTGTCGCTGGCGGGGGTCGGGTCGGCCTACGGCTATCGCGCGGGGCTGTCCTACCTGACGGGGCTGTTCATCGGCCACAACACCGTCGCGCTGCTGGTCGTCAGCGGCATCGCGGCCAGTGCGCTGGCGATTCCGTGGCTGCGCACCGTGCTGGCCTGGGCCTCGGTCGGGTATCTGCTGTATCTGGCCGCCAAAATCGCGTTCGCCGGGTCGAAGGTCGCCTTCGTCGCCGCCGCGCGCGAGCCGGGCCTGCGCGACGGGCTGGCGTTGCAGGCCATCAACCCCAAGACCTATGCGGTCAGCACCGCGCTGTTCTCGGGCTTCGCCTTCCTGCCGGAGGCCCCCGCGACCGAAACGCTGATCAAGATGGCGATCATGAACGCGATCTGGATCACGCTGCATCTGGTCTGGCTGTGGGTCGGGGTCACCCTGCGGCGGCTCGACCTGCCCCCCCGCACCCAGCGCGCGATCAATATCGGGATGGCGGCATCCATGCTGACGGTCGTGGGGCTGGCGATCTGGTCGCAGATGTAGGGAAGGCTTCCCTTGCGGCCCCGAACCCCCTATAAGCCGCGCTTCGCGCCGCCCACACCCTTGGAGGGGGCGGTCGATTCATATTCAGGAGAAGACAGATGGCCGATATGGTCTCGATGAAGGTCGAAGCGCGTCCGGGAGTTGGCAAGGGGGCCGCCCGGGCCGCGCGTCGTGCGGGCTACGTACCCGGTGTGATCTACGGTGCGGGCAAGGAGCCGACCACGATCCAGGTGCTGGGCAGCCAGTTGCTCAAGACGCTCAAGAACGGCGGCTACTATACCACCATGTTCGAACTGGACGTGGATGGCGAGAAGCACACCGTGATCCCCAAGGACATGCAGAAGAACCTGCTGAACGGCCTGCCCACGCATGTCGACTTCCTGCGCCTCGCCAAGGGCGCGACGGTCACCATCGAGGTGCCGGTCGAGTTCGTCAACGAGAAGGACTGCCCCGGGCTGGAGCAGGGCGGCACGCTGAACGTCGTGCGCTACGCCGTCGAGGTGGAAGTGCTGGCGACCGCGATGCCCGACGGCTTCGTCATCGACCTCACCGGGTACGAACTGGGCGATTCGATCAACGCGAGCGCGATCACCCTGCCCGAGGGCGCGACCTTCACCATCACCGACCGCGACTTCACGGTCGCCACCATCGCCACGCCTGCCGGCATGGGCGGCGGCAGCGACGACGAGGACGAGGACGGCGAGACGACCACCGAGACCACCGAAATGGGCCCGGACATCACCGTCGATCAGGACGAGCCGAAGGACTGATTCTTTTCGGGTTTCGTGATGCGATAGGGAAGGCCCGCCGGTAACGGCGGGCTTTTTTTGGTTCAAAACACACTCTTCAAGAAGTCAGTCCGCTATAGATATACGAAGCAACTAAACTTGATATTACCGCAGCGCAAAATCCCACTATTGCAGCCAATTTATTTCTTTTCTGCGCCTTAATAAGGTGAGCTATATTTTCTTTATCCTTTGAAAATACTGAAAAAACCAATCCTACTTCTACATTCGTAAACATGTAAGAAAAAGCAAGTATGGGCAGTATTGCCGCAGCGAAAAAACATACAATTACAGCTAAAATTTTACTTGCACTTACAACTGGATCGCTTTCTACTATGATTTCATACAATAATTTAAATAGATCCACATCGACACTTCCAGCCAAATCAGTTAGTTTTTTAATTTTAATATTAGAGGATATTTTATTCAAATAATAAATATATATTAAGATTGATGTAAAAGAAATTGCTAAAATCAGACCACCAAAATTTTCAGATACCCACTTGGAAGTTTTATTGTTTACTCCATCGGACAATTGATAAGGCGCATCTTCAACAGCTTTCTTTGAAATATTGACTAAATCTTCTGCCCAAGTTCTGTTTGAGTACTGAACATCTACATGCGCATCTGCTTCACGTAAGCGCTCTATTTTTCCATGATTTCCATTTATTACAAATGCGTTCTTTGAACTGGATTGAACATTAGAAAATACAATTGAAATTTCTTGCTTTTGTGGAGAAATTTCTCCAGGAAAATCAATTAAAACAACAATATTGGCACGAAACCCCGAAGTTTTTACAGCTTCAATAGAGCCGGATACTAAGGCATCTTCTAAATTATTCTCTGTAAAGCTTTCGCCATTTTCGAAAGAAAACACATACGATTCTTGAATCTTCCTGTAGTGATTCTGCTTTAATCTTTGATCAATTGAGGAAAATAAATGCCTAATTAATCTTTCACTAATTTCTATATCGCCTCCAAAACGATAACGCATGCTCTTTTTTGTCGAAAGAACATCTTTCAAAAATTCACTAAATTGATCTGGGGTTGTAGGCAAAGCAACGTAGTATTTTTCGTTAGCTTCGGCTTGATCAGAAATATTAGTCATGTTCACCTTCTTAAACTGAGCATCGATCTTGAGGTAGAACCTTAGAAAATCCAATCAACTCAACACAAGCCATTAAATATTTTTTAACAAATTCGATTGTTCTTTGGAAATGATCTCATTTGATACACTATCAGCATAGCTATCCTATTACATCATCGACGCAACGCCTCCATCGCGCTAACTTCCTCCGAAGCACCAACCGGAGCCCCCCCATGCTCATCTTCGTCGGCCTCGGCAATCCCGGCAGCCAGTATGCGGGGCATCGGCATAATATCGGCTTCATGGCCGTGGACCGGATCGCCGATGCGCATGGCTTCGGCCCCGAAACCCGGAAATTCCAGGGGCATATGCGCGAGGGGCGCTTGGGGACGGAGAAGGTCATCGTCCTCAAACCCGGCACCTTCATGAACGAGAGCGGGCGCAGTGTGGGCGAGGCGGTGCGGTTCTACAAGCTGGACGCCGGGGATGTGGTCGTGTTCCATGACGAACTGGATCTCGCCCCCGGCAAGCTGCGCTGCAAGACGGGGGGCGGGCATGCGGGGCATAACGGGCTGCGCTCGATCCATGCCCATATCGGGGCAGACTACCGCCGGGTGCGTCTCGGGATCGGACATCCGGGGCACAAGGCCAAGGTCGCGGGCTACGTGCTGCACGACTTCGCCAAGGCGGACCGCGACTGGCTCGACCCCCTGCTGGACGGCATGGCGAAGGCCGCGCCCCGGCTGGCGGCGGGCGAGGGCGACCGGTTCCAGAGCGATGTGGCACTGGACATGCAGGGGGGATCGTCCAAGGCGCCCCCCTCGAAGCCCGCCCCCTCAGCGAAGAGGGCGGAGAAACCGGAAAAGGGGGGCGTGTTCGATTCACTGAAAGGGCTGTTCCGCGAGTAGCGTGCGGCCCGATACGGGAGGCACGACATGCTGGAAACCGGCCCTACATCCCTGATCGGGCGCGCGACCGGCGCAGCCCGCAAGATCGGCTCCGCCTTCGGCAATGACGGCGCGTCCTTCACCTCTCTCCGGCAGCAACCCGTGCTGATGTGGCTGGCCGGGGCCGGGTACAGCCCCAAGACCGTCGCCAAGCACAAGGGCATGGTCCCCGTTGCCAAGAGTGCGGAGGACGCCGCCGAAAAGCTGTTCGAGGTCGCCCAGCCCGACGAGCCGATCCTCGCCGCCCGTATGCGCGCCGACCTGCTGGTCGCCCTGCACCGGGATGCGGCGGAGGACCCGCGCGTGAAGAGCATCTTCGACCACGACACGATCCTCGCCGCCGACCCGGATACGGGATGGCTGGTCACCGAATCGATGCTGGAGGCGCGGATCGGGCTGTTCGATTCGGTCAATACGCTGCTGGAGAAGCCCGATCTGGGCGCGTCGGCCATCGACGACATGCGCGACACGCTGGTCGAGGCCTTCGCCTTCCTGTCCCCCGAAAGCCAGCGGGAGTGGAGCTACAGCGAGGTGCGGCTGGAGCAGGGCCTGATGTTCCTGGAGGAGCGCCGGCCCAGCGACCTGCTGGCCCTGGCGGAGGAGTTGCGCCCGGTGGATGCCAGGCTCGGCCTGTGGGATACCGTGCGCCTGTTCAGCCTCGCCGCGCAGATGAACGACACGAGCGGGGCCGATACCGCGCCGGTCACCAACCTTCTGGGTATGGACGACGCGCGGGGGTGAGGAGCGGTATCGACGGCGGGTGATTTCTTCTGCGCCGCCGCGCCCCATCTAGTATGCCTGACGAAAATCTTCGGGTGATATGATGGCGCACGGCCTGCCGACCAAGGACGAATTGCTGACCTTCCTGCGGGAGGCCCCGGCCAGGACCGGCAAGCGCGAGATCGCGCGGGCCTTCAAGGTGAAGGGCGCGGATCGCATCCGGCTGAAGGAGATGCTCGCCGAACTGGCCGACGAGGGGCTGATCGCCCGGGGCGCGCGGCGCACCTATACCGGCGACCCCGCGAACCTGCCCCCCGTCACCATCGTCGATATCGTGCGCATCAGCGTCGACGGCGATCTGGTCGCCAGCCCGCATGTGTGGGAACACGCCGACATCACCCCCCCCGCCATCGTCTTCGCGGCCCAGAAGAAGGGCGACCCGAGCCTCGGGGTGGGAGATCGGGTGCTGGCCAAGCTGCGCGCGCTGGACGAGGGCGACGAGTACCGGTTCGAGGCGAAGGCCATCCGCAAGCTGTCATCCAGACGCCTCGCCGTGGGGGTCTTCCGGAAGCAGGGCGACGGGGGCCGCATCCAGCCTGTGGACAAGAAGGAAAGCCGCGAGTTGCAGGTTTCCGCCGACCATGTCAACGACGCGCTCGACGGCGAGTTGGTGCAGGTCGAGGTGCTGGGCGGCGCGCGGTTCGGCCTGCCCTCGGCCAGGGTACGCGAGCGGATCGGGGATGTGGGCGCGCCGCGCACAATCTCGCTGATCGCCATCCACGAGCACGGGATCGAGACGGAATTCTCGGAAGAAGCGCTGGAGATGGCCGCGAATGCGCAGCCCGTCACCTCGCTGAAGGGGCGCGACGACCTGCGCGACGTGCCTTTCGTCACCATCGATCCGGAGGATGCGCGCGACCACGACGATGCGGTCTATGCCCAGCCCGATGACGACCCCGCGAATGAGGGCGGTCACATCCTGTGGATCGCCATCGCCGACGTTGCCCATTACGTGCGCCCCGGCACCGTGCTGGACCGGGAGGCGCGCTCGCGCGGCAACTCCGCCTATTTTCCCGACCGGGTGGTGCCGATGCTGCCGGACAGCCTGTCCGGCGACCTGTGTTCCCTGCACGAGGGGGTCGAGCGGCCCTGCATCGGCGTGCGGATCGTGCTGGACAGGACGGGCCGCAAGCGGGACCATGCGTTCTTTCGCGCGCTGATGCGGTCGGCGGGCAGCCTGACCTACGAGGATGCGCAGGCGATGGCCGACGGCACATATGACGGCCCGCACGATGCCCTGCGCGAGGGGGTGGTCGAGCCGCTCTACGCCGCCTACCGCGCATTGGTCGCGGCGCGGGAACGCCGCCAACCGCTGGATCTGGACCTGCCCGAGCGGCGCGTGATCCTGAACGAGGACGGCGAGGTCGAGAGCATCCGCCTGCGCGAACGGCTTGATGCGCACAGGCTGATCGAGGAATGCATGGTCCTCGCCAATGTCTGCGCCGCCGAGACGCTGGAGGAGAAGCGCACCGATCTGGTCTACCGCGTCCACGAACCGCCCCTGGAGGAACGTATCGAGAGCCTGCGCGAAACCGTGCGCTCCATCGGGCTGAGTTTTGCCAAGGGTCAGCGCATCGCCCCGTCGGTCCTCAATCGCGCATTGCGCGAGGCGGCGAAGACGGAGTTTTCCGAAACCGTCAGCATCGCCGTGCTGCGCGCGCAGACGCAGGCGTATTACGGGCCGGACAATCTGGGCCATTTCGGGCTGAACCTGGCCCGCTACGCGCATTTCACCTCGCCCATCCGGCGCTATGCCGACCTGATCGTCCACCGCGCGCTGATCTCCGCGCTGGGCCTTGGCGCGAACCCCGGGCAGGATGGCCTTACTACCGAGGAGGCCGCGCGGCTGGGCGACACCGCCACCCATATCTCGCAGACGGAGCGCCGGGCGATGCTGGCCGAGCGCGACAGCACCGACCGCTACCTCGCCGCCTATATGGAGGAGCGCATCGGTGCGGATTTCGAAGGGCTGATCTCCGGCGTCGCGCGGTTCGGCCTGTTCGTGAAGCTGGACGAGACGGGGGCCGACGGGCTGGTGCCGATCTCGTCGCTGGGCGACGACTACTACCACCACGACGCGGAAACCGGCACCCTGACGGGCGAGCGCGGCAACCGCGTCTTCCGCCTCGGCCAGCGCGTCACCGTGCGGCTGGAGGAGGCGGTGCCCCTGACCGGGGGCCTGCGCTTCACGCTGCTGGATGGCGGGGCGGCGGGCGGCAAGGGGGCGGGGGCGAAGGCCGGGCGCAAGCAGTCCGGGCGCGGCAAGGGACCGCCCCGGGCGCGGCGCGGCAGGGGTTCGCAACGGCCCCGGGGATAGGGCCGCGCGCGCCCCCGCTGCCCCATGCGGGGATTCCGGCCCGGGGCCGTACGCGGTATCCAAGCACCTCAAACGACTCAAGAAAACACGATAAGCCGCTTCCAGTGCTGAAAAAAATTGGTTTAGAGTGTCGCAATTGTTTGTAGCCTGCCGGAAAGTGGTCTACGGTATGGCGAACACGCAACGACGTGTTGGATTGAGACAGGAGAGCACGAGCATGAAAAACGCAGCCAGCGGCGTCATCGCCGCAGCTGTCGCCGTCGTCGTCGCGAGCACGGCATCGGCACAGAACACCACCACCTACCAGTACCAGCAGTTTCCGTCCGCCCAGACGCAGACGCAGACCTACCAGAACCCGGCGTTCCAGACGCAGCAGGGCGGTTCGGTGACCTACGGTGCGCCGACCACGACGTACCAGGCACCCCAGGCCCAGCCTCAGGCCCAGCCCCAGACGCAGACCTACCAGTCCCCCGGGTTCCAGACGCAGCAGGGCGGCTCGGTCACCTATGGCGCGCCGGCCCCGACCTATGGCGGCGGCACCGCGACCTTCCCCGCGCCCCAGGGCTTTCCGGTTCCCCAGCCGTACAACCCCGGTGCGCAGCCGCAGACCTTCCCCGGCTATCCGGCCCCCCCGCCCCCCGCGAACCCCAACCCGGCCCCGCGCCGGGGTGAAGTCGCGGATACGGATGCCTGGACGTTCGCCGTCGCGCGCTACTACCCCGCGATCAAGGCATGCCTGCGCAACACGAAGGTCAGCAATCCCGTCGTCGCCAACATCCAGGAACGCCGCAACGCGACCGTGATGCTGATCGGCCAGGGCGGCACCGCCGAATATCAGGTCTGCCGTACCGGCCTGAACGGCACCCGCGTCCGCGAAGGCAAGTCCGAGCGCGGCCTGCCGCCCGCGTTCTACGCCCCGCTCCAGTCCAGCTTCACGATCACGCCGGACCGTCCGTTCCAGCCCGTCGTCGATACCGGCCAGCGCCTGCTCGGCTGGATCGTGCGCACGACGCCGGTTCGCCTCGACACCTATGGCGGCGGCCGCACCTTCGACGGCCAGTTCATCAAGCCCGTCACCGTGAACCCCGACGCGCAGTAGGCGTCTCTTCGGTTCCACACCATCGAAACGGAAAGCCCCGGCCCTTCGGTCGGGGCTTTCCTCGTCTTGAAGGGCGGCGAGGCTTGGGGTATGGCTCGCGGGACATCTCAACCTCTTCTCAACGGAGCCTTCCCATGTCCAACCGCTCGCTTCTCGTCCTTCCCGGTGACGGCATCGGCCCGGAGGCGATGGAACAGGTCAGCCGCGTCATCGGCTGGTTCGGCGACAAGCAGAGCGTCAGCTTCGACGTGACCGAGGATCTGGTCGGCGGGGCGGCAATCGACAAGCACGGCAAGCCCCTGCATGACGACACGATGGCGGCGGCGCAGGAGGTGGATGCGGTGCTGCTGGGCGCGGTGGGCGGGCCGAAATGGGACGATCTGGATTTCTCGATCAAGCCCGAACGCGGGTTGCTGCGCCTGCGCAAGGAAATGGAACTCTTCGCCAACCTGCGCCCCGCGATGTGCTTCGACGCGCTGGCCGATGCGTCGTCGCTGAAGCGCGAGCTGGTCGCGGGTCTGGACATCATGATCGTGCGCGAACTGACGGGCGGCACCTATTTCGGCGAGCCGCGCGGCATCACCGACCTGCCCAACGGTGAGCGCCGGGGCGTGAATACGCAGGTCTACGACACGCACGAGATCATCCGCGTGGCCCGGGCGGCGTTCGAACTGGCGCAGAAACGCGGCGGGCGGCTGTGCTCGGTCGAGAAGGCCAATGTCATGGAATCGGGCGTGCTGTGGCGCGAGGAAGTGACCAAGCTGGCCCCCGAATACCCGGATATCGAACTCAGCCACATGTATGCCGACAACTGCGCCATGCAACTGGTGCGCACGCCCAAGCAGTTCGACGTGATCGTCACCGACAACCTGTTCGGCGACCTGCTGTCCGATTGCGCGGCCATGCTGACCGGCTCGCTCGGGATGCTGCCCTCCGCATCGCTCGGCGCGGCGGATGAGGGCGGACGGCGCAAGGCGATGTACGAACCCGTCCACGGCTCGGCCCCCGACATCACCGGCAAGGGCATCGCCAACCCCATCGCCATGGTGCTCAGCTTCGCGATGGCCCTGCGCTACAGCTTCGACCAGGGCGACGAGGCGGATCGGCTGGAGGCCGCCGTGCAGTCGGTTCTGGCCGACGGCTATCGCACCGGCGACATCATGCAGGACGGGATGAAGCAGGTCGGCACCGTGGCCATGGGCGATGCGATCCTGGCGAAACTGGATGCCAGCGCCTGAGCGACATGCACGAACCGGCGCGATTTCGCCCCATTCGGCACTAAGTCTGACGGCATCACCCGGCGTTAATCCTCCGCTAAGGGAAGCGCGGCATTCTTCGTTTCGTACCTGGAACGGCTGTGCCGCGCGCCTCTCTCCCCGCGCGGTACGGCCCTGACGCAGACCGGAGCCGAGCCGATGACGAGCCTGTCCAGAATCCTGATCGCGGCCACCCTCGCCGCCACCCTCGCCGCGCCCGCCCTGGCGCAGAGTGCGGGCATCACGCCCGCCTCGACCCGGGGCAGCACCCTCCACGGCACCGACCGTCCGGGGCCGTGGGGCGAGAGCGCGTACACCTTCGCGCTGAAGGTCAGCAAGTCGATCTACAAGACCGTGAACCTGCACCGCAAGAAGAAGGGTCTGGGCGAATTGCAGGCCGATCCGGGCCTGGGCGTCGTGGCCGGGGCGTATTCGGGCGACATGATCACCGGCGACTTCTTCGGCCATTTCGCCCCGGACGGGCGCGATCTGGGGGCGCGGCTGGCGGAGGCGAATCTCGCCCATTACGACAAGGTCGCGGAAATCCTGTGGGATGCGAGCGACGCGAATATCGACTGGCGCATCGAGGAGACGGTGCGCAATTCGGTCACCGACTGGCTGCGCTCGCCCGAAGGCCACCGCGAGGCGCTGATGGACCCCGAGGCCCGCATCGTCGGCATCGGCACCGCGATCCGCGACGAACGGGTCGTCATCACCATGCTGCTGGGCGCGCGGTAGAACACCGGTTCAGCCCCGCATGCTTCGAAGCCCCCGCCAGAAGGCGGGGGCTTTTTCGTGCTGCGTCGCGGAAAAGACCGCTCTGCGGCGGCCTTGGCTCGGGGCGGTGGCCCCCGGGGCAGTGGCCCCTAGGACAGCGACACCCCCACATACAGGCTCCGGCCGTCGCGCTCGATGCGCATCAGCACGGCCCCGTTGCCCGTGACGGCCAGGGCGCCCTGCACGTCTTCGGGGGTCGAGACGGGGCGGTCGGCGACCTGGGTGATCACGTCGCCGCGCACGATCCCGGCATCCCGGGCCGCACTGCGCGGATCGACCGATACCACCCGCGCACCGTTCGCGGCGGGGGCGAGCTGCACGCCCAGACCCGGCATCGCCGACGTAGTCTCGTATGTCGGAGTGGAGACCTGCGGGGCCAGCGCCGCCTCGCGCGCCCGGGTGCCGATGGTCAGGAACAGCGTCTGGCGCGTGCGGTCGCGCAGGATCTCGACCGGTACGCTGGCCCCGGGCCGGGTGCGCGCGACGAAGCGGGGCAGGTCGCGGCTCTTCTGCAACGGCTGGCCGTTGAACGACAGGATCACGTCGCCCTCGCGCAGCACCCCGACCGAGGGACCGCCGGTGGAGACGTTGGAGACGATGGTCCCTTTGGTCTCGGGCAGGTTCAGCGCGGTGGCGATGGCGTCGGTCACCGGCTGGATGCCGACCCCGATCCAGCCGCGCGATACCGTGCCGTCGGCGCGCAGGGCGTCGATGATGCGCGACACGATGGCCGAGGGGACCGCGAAGCCGATGCCGACCGACCCGCCCGTGGGCGAGAAGATCGCGGTATTCATCCCCACCACCTCGCCGCGCATGTTGAACAGCGGCCCGCCGGAATTGCCCCGGTTGATCGAGGCATCGGTCTGGATGTAGTCGACATACGGCCCGCCGACCCGGATATCGCGCCCCTTGGCCGAGACGATCCCGCGCGTCACCGTGCCGCCGAGGCCGAAGGCATTGCCCACCGCCACGACCTCCTCGCCCACGCGCAGGCCCGCCGAATCGCCGAAGGTGACGTAGGGCAGGGAGAACCCCGATTCGATCTTGAGCAGGGCCACGTCGGTCGCCTCGTCCGACCCGATCACGGTGGCGTCGAATTCGCGCTCGTCGCTCAGGGCCACCTTGATGGTATCGGCGTTCTCGATGACGTGGTGGTTGGTGATGACATAGCCGGAGGGATCGAAGATGAACCCCGACCCCAGCGAGCGCGACGGCTCCCGGTCCTGCATCCCGCGACCGCCCGGCCCGCCGAACCGCTTGAAGAATTCGGCGAGGGGGTGGCCGTCGGGCAGGTCGGGCATTCCGGTGATCGACGCCCGGGGCGCATCCTGGGTGGTGAAGATATTGACGACGGCGGGGCTGACCCGCTCGGCCAGATCGGCATAGACCATGCCATGGGCATCGGCGCGGGGGGTCAGGGCCGGGGCCGTGACCAGCATCGCGGCTGCAAGCGCCGCAGGAACAAGCTTCATTACGGTGAACCTCCAGTTGAGAGCATGCGTAATATCTGCCGCGACAACGGGGCGATTTCTGGACGAAGTCGGGCATGAACCCGTCCTTTCGCGTCATATTCCTGCGGCATTCCGTACCGGATATCCGATTGCCGGACGATCCTGCGATCCCCGACCTCCGGCCCCTCGCTTCGGCAATCCGTCGCAGGGGGCGGTTTCCGGTAGCCCGGCCCGGACCGTCTTGACGCGGGCGCGGAACGGCGCAATCCTTCGGGGAACAGCAAAGGGTTGCCCCATGAAATACGTCCTCGCCCCCGCCTTCGCCCTGATCCTCGCCACCCCCGCCGCCGCCGATATCCGCGTGGCCTTCGACGAGGGCGCGCCGGTGGACCGGTTCACGATCCTCAATGCAGGCACCTGCCCGCTGGGTGCGGCGGTGGTGACCATCGATCTGGCGGAATCCGCCGGGCGGCTGATCTTCGACGTGACCGGCGCGGGCGCGGGGATCGAGGTGTTCCAGCCGTTCCGCGTGGTGGCCGGGGGCGCGTCGCTGACGGCCCTGCCGACGGTATCGGATGGCGACCGCGCGGTCGCGCTGGGCCTGCGCGGCCTGGGCGCGGGGGAGCGCGTCGCCTTCACCATCGACGTGGACGACACCACCAGCGCGCGCGGCATCATGGTCGCCGGCTCCGAGATCGAGGGCGCGAGCGTGCGGATCGAGGCGGGCGGGGAGGTGGCGGAAGGACGCTTCGGGCGGGAGTCGACGGCGCAGGTCGCGGTGGAAGAGTGCACGTCGTGAGAAGTGAAGGCTTCCGGATTTGACTACCCTGTCCCGGGCGCAGACCCGGGACCTCGACGAGCGTGCGTTAACCGGCGAGGCCCCGGGTCTTGCGCTCGTGGCGGAGTGGTCCTCGCGACCCTCACCCCGCCGTGATCATCTCCTCCAGCGTCTCCACCCGGTCCGCCTCGTGCGGGGGCTTGTCCCAGCGGATGCGCTTGATGCGCGGAAAGCGCATGGCGATGCCGGATTTGTGGCGGGTCGAGCGTTGCACCGCGTCGAAATTCACCTCCAGCACCAGCCCGAACTTCACCGCGCGCACGGGGCCGTAGCGGTCGGTGGTATTGTCGCGCACCCATTTGTCGAGGCGTTTCAGTTCCTCGTCCGTGAACCCCGAATACGCCTTGCCCACGGGGGTCAGTTCGGCCCCCTCCGGCCCGTCGCGCCAGCAGCCGAAAGTGTAGTCGGAATAGAAGCTGGAGCGTTTGCCATGCCCGCGCTGGGCATACATCATCACGCAATCGGCGGTCAGGGGCGCGCGCTTCCACTTCCACCACGGGCCGGTGGGCCGCCCGCCGACATAGGGCGCATCGAGGCGTTTGAGCATCAGCCCCTCCTGCTCGACATCGCGGGCGGTGGCGCGGATGGCGGACAGGTCGGCCCAGGTCCCGAACGGGATCACGGGCGACAGGTCGACGCCGCCATTCAGGGGCTGGCGCGGAAACCACGCATCCAGCCGCGCCCGCCGCCCGCCGAAATCCAGGCCCCGCACGTCTTCTTCGCCATCGTGCAGCAGGTCGTAGAGGCGGATATGCCCCGGCGCGTCCTTCAGGATCTTCGGCCCCGGCGATTTGCGCCCCAGCCGCTTCTGGAGTTCGGCAAAGACCGCGACCGCGCCGTCCTTCACGACCAGCAATTCGCCATCGGCCACGCCTTCGAAATCCATGGCGGCGACCACATCCGGAAAACTGCCGGAGATTTCCTCGCCCATGCGGGTATACAGCCGCCGCTCGCCGCTCAATGATACGGCCTGCACGCGAATCCCGTCCCATTTCCATTCGGCGGAGTATTCGGCGGGGTTCATCTTGTCGGTCAGGCGGGCGACGGTGATGGCGTCGCTCTCGTCGCTCTCATGCAGGCGCTCGCGGCGTTCCTCGACGGAATACAGCCCGTTATCCAGCGGATGCGCCAGCATCATGGGGCGGAAGGCGTGGGTCAGGTCGACCTGCGGGGCCGGGGTGGTGCCGTCCAGCCATTGCAGCAGCGGCATGTAGGGCGGCTCCAGCCCGTGCCACATCTCCTCGATCCGGTCGAGGGTGCCGTCCTCGCCGTGCATCGCGGCCAGCGCGGTCTTGGCGAGGCGCTCGGACACGCCGACCCGCAGCCCCCCGGTGGCCAGCTTCAGCAGCGCCCACCGCTCCGACGGGCCGAGGCGGTCCATCCACCCGGCCAGATGCGCGATGGCCTGGGGCCGGGTGGCGCTCGCCAATGTCTCGACGACCGTGGACAGGCGCAGCGGCGCGGTTTCGGGGGGGATCTCGGGGGCGGGCCAGATCAGCGCGACCGTCTCGGCCAGATCGCCGACATAATCGTAGGACATGCGGAACAATACCGGGTCCACCCGCTCCTCCGCCATGGTCCGCAGGGTCGAGCCGGTGACGTTGCGCAGCTCCAGCGACCCGGCGATGCAGGCCAGCGCCCAGCCGCGATCCGGGTCCGGCTGGGTGCGGAAATACGTCGTCAGCAGCGTCAGCTTGGCATTGCGCGACGGCGTGGTGACGAGGGATTCGAGCAGGCGGGCGAAGGCTTTCATGGGATGGGATATAGGGCGCGATTTCGGGTTGCCCTCATCGCATCCCGTTCCGAACGCCCGGGCGTAAGACGGCCCTGCCCGCCCGAATCGAGAAGGGCGCGGCCGTGTATGGCCGCGCCCTTCCCCGGGTTCAGTGTCTCGGAATATGACGCCTCACTTCCGCGTCTTGTTCCGGCGCCGGCGCAGACCGCCCCACAGACCGAATGGCAGGAGGAGTGCGAGCGGTCCGGGAGCGGGAACCTGACCACCACCCGAGGAGGACGGGGCACCACCGGAGGAGGAATTCGCCGCAGCGACGTTGAACGAACCGGACAGGTCGTACTGAATCTTGCGCTTCTCGCCGAGCCAGTAATCCGTGGTTGCCGTCAGCAGCCAGTCACCGCCGGCGACGATGCCGTCGAATGCGTCGGTCACGAAGTTCAGCGTGTTCCCGCCGAAATGCGTGGTGTTCCCCAGCGTTGCGGTATCGGGGGAAAACGCCTTCGTCACACCGCCATGCGAGATGGTGAAGTCCCAGGAATTGATGGACTCGACCATTTCCTGCGCAGAGGTGCGCCCCCGGCTTCCGGTGCCGACGAGTTCGTTCGTGGTCGTGTTGTGGAAGCCGTCGGACCAGAAGATGGTATCCGTGAACGACAGGTTGACGGCCCCGTCGATGACCTGGTCGAGCTTTGCGCCCGTGGAATAGGCGGTGGAACCCGTGCCCGACTTGGCGACCAGCATGTGATCGGTGTCGCTGAACTGGATCACGCTGGCCTGCGCGGTATGCGTCAGAAGCATTGCCGAGAAAGCGGCGATCAAACCAAAGGTTTTCATGATATAATACTCGTCTTGTTGGTTCTGCTATTGCCGGAGACCGAAGCAACGCGCGTGCCACATGCGCGGAAAGGAGCGGAAAGCCCGCAAGTCCGGCATCCGATCCCGGCAAGGCGGTCGGACGATCCGGGTCCGGACGCTTCCTTCCGGCGGCGGCTTCCGCTGTTTCCCGCGATGGACCATGCCGGAGTTTCATTCCGATCCATCGACTTGCTTCCCTCCTCCGCCCGACCCCGCTACACCCGCCCCATGCTGTCATACCAACACGGATACCACGCGGGCGGCCCCGCCGACCTGCACAAGCATATCGCGCTGGCGGGCCTCCTCGGGTTGCTGACCCGCAAGGCGCGGCCGATCACGTATATGGAGAGCCATGCGGGGCGGGGGTTGTACGACCTGTCCGGCGAGCAGGCGTCCAAGACCGGCGAATGGCGGGCGGGGATCGGCGCGGCGCGGGGGGGCGAGGGGCCGTTCTGGTCGGCGCTGGAGAGCATCCGCGCCGAGCATGGGCCAGATGCCTATCCCGGCTCGCCCGCGCTCGCCCGCGCATTGTTGCGCCCCGCCGACCGGGTGGTCCTGATGGAACTGCACCCTGCCGAACACGCCGCCCTGATGGGGGCGCTGAAAGGGCCGAACGTCGAGATCCACCGCCGCGACGGGTGCGAGGGGCTGCTGGCGCTGTCTCCGCCCAAGCCCCGCAAGGGCCTCGCGCTGATCGACCCCAGCTACGAGCGCAAGGCGGAATACGACGAGATCGCCGGATTCACCCTCGATCTGGCGCGAAAGTGGCCGGATGCGGCGATTCTGCTGTGGTATCCGATCCTCGGCACCGCGCGGCATACCCGCATGGTCGAGCGTATCCGGGACCGCGCGCCGACCACGCTGGTACACGAAATCGCCTTTGCGCCCCATGGCGGGCGCGCGGGCGGGATGACCGGTTCCGGCCTCGCCCTGATCAATCCGCCCCATGGCGCGCGGGAGATCATGCTCGATTTTGGGGTTCGTACCGACCCGGAATGAGAATAATGAATAATTTTTTTATTTTTCATTTACTCCCCCGGCAATCGGCGTAAGTCTGTCCCCGCAATTCCTGGGGGGACGAAGGCCATGGATCAATCGACACATTCGGGATGGGCGGGCTTCATCGTGCGCACCCGCTGGCTCTGGATCGTGCTGGGCCTTGCGCTGACGGTGGCGATGGGCGCGGGGCTGGGCAAGCTGGGCTTCAACCCCGACGCGCGGGTGTTCTTCGCCGAGGAGAACCCCGACCGCGTCGCCCTCGACAGGTTCGAGAAGGAATTCGCGAAGGACGACAACCTGATCCTCGTGATGAACGCGGCGGAGGGGGAACTGTTCACGCCCGACATCCTCTCCGCGATCCGTGATCTGACCGAGCAGGCCTGGCTGCTGCCCCATGTGCGCCGGGTCGATTCGCTGACGAACTTCCAGCACACCTATGCCATCGGCGACGAGATGATCGTGCGCAATCTGGTTCCCGACGATGCGGAGATCACCGTCGCCGATGCTGCGGAGGCGCGCGAGATCGCCCTGTCGCGGCCCGAACTGGTCAATGCCATGATCGACCCGACCGGGCGCTACGGCTCGACGCAGGTGATGTTCCGCCTGCCGGGGGTCGATCCCGAAACCGAAGTGCCGATGATCGTCGCGGAGACCCGCGCGCTGGCCGACCAGTTCCGCGCCGACCACCCCGAAATCGAGCTGCGCGTGACCGGGTCGGTAATGGTCAGCAACCAGTTCGCCGAATCCGGCCAGCAGGACGGCATGACCCTGACGCCGATGATGTTCGGGGCGATCCTGCTGATCGTGTTCTTCGCCTTCCGCTCGGTCGTCGGGGTGCTGATGACCTTGGCCGTCATCGCCATGTCGGCCATCATCGGGCTGGGGGCGCTGGGGTGGTCCGGGGTGCCGCTGAATTCGGTCACGGTGCTGGCCCCGCTGATCATCATGACGCTGGCGGTGGCGAGCGTGGTGCATGTGCTGGCGAGCGTGCGTCAGACGATGACCGAGACGCCCGACCGCAAGGAATGGGCGCGGGTGGCGCTGGCGGAGCATGGCGGCGAGATCGCGGTGGCCTGCATCACCACCGCCATCGGCTTCCTCGCGCTGAACTTCTCGATTTCCCCGCCGTTCCGCGAGTTGGGCAATGTCGTGGCGGTGGGCGTGATCGGGGCGCTGTTCCTGACGCTGACCTTCCTGCCCGCCCTGATCGCCATCGTCCCGATGAAGCGGCGCGAGGAACTCGCCTCGACCGACCGCATCATGCGCCCTATCGCAGAATTCGTGATCGGGTGGCGCAAACCCCTGCTGGTGGTGATGAGCGTGATCGTCGTCGCGCTCGCCTCCGGCATTCCGAAACTGGCGCTGGAGGACGACTTCATCCGCTATTTCGACGAGCGGTACGAATTCCGCCGCGACTCGGACTATTTCGAGCGCAATCTCGGCGGAATGAACGTCCTCGAATACGCGCTGCCTGCGGGCCGGGCCGACGGGATCAACGATCCGGCCTATCTGGCCGATGTGAAGGACTTCACCGAATGGCTGCGCGCCCAGCCCGAGGTCACGCATGTCCGCTCGATGACCGACGTGATCCAGCGGCTGAACATGAACATGCATGCCGACGACCCGGCCATGATGAAGCTGCCGGAGAACGACCGGGCCGCCGCGCAGTTCCTGTTCCTGTACGAACTCTCGCTCGGCTACGGCATGGATCTGACGGACCAGATCAATGTCGACCGCTCGGCCATGCGCATATCCGCCTCGATGGCCGAGGCCACCACGAAGCAGATGCTCGCGCTGGATGCGAAGGCGCAGGGGTGGCTGGCCGACAATGCCCCCGCCATCGCCACTGCGCCCACCGGGATGAGCCAGGTGTTCAACCTGATCGCCTATCGCGACGTGCGGGCGATGCTGACGGGGACGGTGCTGGCGCTGGTCGCGATATCCGCGCTGTTGCTGCTGATCCTGCGCGACGTGAAGCTGGGGCTTGTCAGCCTGATCCCGAACCTGATCCCCGCTGCCATGGCCTTCGGCCTGTGGGGATACGGCGTGGGGGCGGTGACGCTGGCCATCGCCGTCGTGATCGCCATGACGCTGGGGATCGTGGTGGACGATACCGTGCACTTCCTGTCGAAATACAAGGAAGGCAGGCGCAAGGGCATGACCCCCGAGGATGCCGTTCGCTATACCTTCGGCAAGGTCGGCATGGCACTGTTCGTCACGACGTTCGCGCTGGTGGCGGGTTTTGCCATCCTCTCGACATCCGGATTTGCCGTGAATGGCGACATGGCCAAGCTGACCGCCCTGACGATTTCCCTCGCGCTGGTGGCCGACTTCCTGCTGCTGCCTGCGCTGCTGATCACCATCGACCGAAGGAAAGACACCATGACCGCACCCACCGTATCGCGCCCCGTCACCGCCGCCTTCGGCGCGTTCGTCGCCCTGGGGCTGCTGAGCGCGCCCGCCCCCGCGACCGCCCAGACGGCGGAGGCGAAGGGCCTGGCCATCGTGCAGGAGGCCGAACGCCGGGATCTGGGCTGGGGCGATTTCACCAATGACGGCGAGATGATCCTGCGCGATGCGGGGGGGAACGAGACGCGCCGCGTCTGGCGCGGCATGAACCTGGAGCGCGATGCCCGGGCGGGGGAGGGGGACTGGTCCGTGATCGTCTTCTCGGCTCCGCGCGACATCGACGGCACCGCCACGCTGACGCAGGCGAAGATCGAACCCAATGACGACGACCAGTGGCTGTACCTGCCCGCCGTAAAGCGCGTAAAGCGCATCTCGTCGTCCAACCGCACGGGCAAGTTCGTCGGCTCCGAATTCTCGTTCGAGGATCTGGGGTCGCAGGAAGTCGAGGACAATACCTATCGCTGGCTGCGCGACGAGCCGTGCCCCCCTGCTGCCGGCGGCCTGACCTGCCATGTGGTCGAGGGCGTGCCGAAGAACGCGCGCTCGGGGTATTCCAAGCGGGTCACCTGGGTCGACACGACCCATTACAACCCGCACAAGACCGATTTCTACAACCGGCGCGGCGATCTGGAAAAGACGCTGACGGTCAGCGGATACCAACAGTATCTGGGCCGCTACTGGCGCCCCGCGCGGCTGGACATGCAGAACGTCCAGACCGGCAAGTCCACCACGTTGCTGCAAAGCGCCTATACCTTCGGCACGGGCATGAGCGAGGGCGATTTCAACGCCCAGCGCCTGCCCCGCCTGTCGCGGTAGACCGCCGTGACGCTGCGACCCCTGCTGGATGCCGCCCCGCCCATCCCCGTCCACGCGACGGTCGCGCTGACCGTCGCGGTTCTGGGGACATGGCAGGTGGTCGCGGCGAAGGGAACGCGGCGGCATCGCATCATGGGGTGGCTGTTCGTGATCGGGATGGCCTATGTGGCGCTGTCCGCGCTGTTCATCTCGGAGTTGAAGACTTGGGGTACTTTCAGCCCGATCCACCTGCTGATCCCCGTCACGCTGGTCAGCCTGTGGGTCAGCGTCCGCGATATCCGGCGGGGCGATGTCGCGGCCCATGCGCGCGGGATGGTCATCCTGTTCGTGCTGGCCATCGTCGTGACCGGCATCTTCACGCTGATGCCGGGGCGCGTGATGCACGAGGTGGTCTTTGGTGTGAAGACGGATGGAGGATTACGATGAATGCATTCTACCGGACGGGTGCCGTCGCGCTCGCCGTGATGGTCGCCCCCGTTGCCCATGCCGGGGACGAAATCCTCGACGCCGATTTCGCCGGGGTGACCGGCGAGGCGTCGGTCGAGGCGATCCTGTTCCCCGACAGCCCGCAGTTTCCCGGGCAGGAGGACCAGAGTCTCTCCTTCAGCATCGAACCGACCGGCACGCTGGAATGGAACGCGGTGCCGCTGCTGGGCGGGGCGGGGATGACGGCGACGATCCGGCCCTTCCTGCGCATCGACACGCAGGACGACGAGCGCACGCATGTCGACCTGCGCGAGGCGAAGCTGGATCTGCGCTTCGGGGATACGGATATCACCCTCGGCAACGATATCGTGTTCTGGGGCAAGACGGAGGTGGACCAACTGGTCGATATCGTCAACCAGGTCGACGGGGTCGAGGGCACCGATGGCGAGGACAAGCTGGGCCAGCCGATGATGGCCGTGCGCCGCATCGTCGATTTCGGCGATTTCAGCGGGCAGGCGAGCGCGTTCTACTTCCCGTACTTTCGCGAGCGCACGTTCCCGGGGGTCGAATCGCGCCTGCGCAGCGGCATCCCGATCGACGGCAGGGATGCCCGCTACGAGACGGATGCCGAGGAATGGACCCCGGGTTTCGCCGCGCGTCTGGCCGGATTCTACGGCGATATCGATGCGGGGGTGCATGTCTTCCACGGCCTCAGCCGCGATCCGGCGTTCGAGGTCAGCGAGGCGGACCTGATCATCGGCCCCGGCGGCATCTTTACGGTGCCGACCGAATTGCGCCCGGTCTACGGCCGCATCACGCAGGTGGGGGTCGACGGCCAGTACACCTCCGGCGCGACCCTGTGGAAAGCCGAGGCGATCGGCCGCTTCGACCAGCGCAACCTGTCCTTCGAAAAGCAGGATTACGCCGCCGCCATCGCGGGGGTCGAGCACACGCTGTATGGCATTGCCGGGACCAATGCGGATCTGGGCCTGATCGCGGAATACGCCTGGGACAGCCGGGGCAGCGACGCCCTGACGCCGTTCGAGAACGACGCGGTGGTCGGCGCGCGGCTGGCCCTGAACGATGCGCAGGACACTTCCGCGCTGTTCACGGCGGCGATCGATACGGATACCGCCGAGACGGTGCTGCGGCTGGAGGGCGAACGGCGGCTGGGCGAGGCGTTCAAGCTGTCGATCGTGGGGCAGTCGTTCCTGAATGTCGACGACACGTCGCTGGCCAGCGCCCTGCGCGACGACCACTCGCTGCGCCTCACCCTGTCGGCCTTCTGGTGAGCAGGGACGCGCGGGCGGGTCGTTTCATCGTCCGGGACGGGCTGGGCGAGACCCATGCGGAGATCGTGCTGCATGCCGCCTGCCTGTTCGGGACGATGGGCTATACCAAGACCAATATCGGCGAGATCGCCGGGCGGGTCGGCATGTCGCCCGGCAACCTCTACCGCTACTACCGCAACAAGCAGGCCATCGGCGAGGAGGTGGTGCGCTGCTACCTCGCGCAGTCCGAACGGGAGATGCAGGCCGCGATTTCGGGGGCGGGGGCGAGCGCGGAGGCCCGCCTGCGCGCGATGTTCGCCGCCGGGATCGGGGGATTGCTGGATGCCCTGCGCGAAAACCCCCGCATGGTCGAACTGGCCGACATGATCTGCGCCAGCGAAAGCGGCATCCTCTCCGCCCATCTGGAATGGAAGATCGGGGCCTTCCGGGGTCTGCTCGACGAGGGTGTGGCGAGCGGCGACTGGGCCGTCGCCGATACCGGCGCGATGGCCGAGACGGTACTGGATGCGACCCGCGCCTTCTGGATGCCGATGGCCGTCGC
>ENA-ORXC01000500-ORXC01000500.1-marine-metagenome-genome-assembly--contig:-NODE-500-length-27747-cov-3.719190_pt1 | contig 27747 bp, 35 predicted proteins | sample MGYA00237865_ERZ511478 | MGnify/ENA metagenome assembly ERZ511478
TCGAATGCTCATATTCGAAAGACCTGCTACCACATTGATTAAAGCCGAGGGCGTAAATGGAAAACACAGAAGCAAAAACACCATACCAAACCCATGTCGCTCAATCCAGCGCAGTGTTTTTTCTATTTTGGCGTGTTTTGTTACCACTCGCATGAATCGCTGTCTTGCAAGCCGCCTGACCACCATAAAAACAATCAGAGCACCTAGAGATGCACCAAGCCATGAAAGCAACGAGCCGTACCAAAAACCATACGCGGCTGCATTGCCTGCCACAAATAGAAATAGCGGCAATATCGGAATAACTGCTTCTAGCATAGGAAGCAAAATTCCTGGCAATGGTCCAAGAGCACGATACTGACCGAGCCATTGTCTGATTGTTTCTTCATTTAAAAAGTCTTTAATCATTTCCCACTCCATCTGGGAATCAACCTCGTTTCCTGGTGCCTTCGTCAGAGTGATCGCACGAAATGCTTGTTTACACCATTAAATCACAAAAAATTGCGATAAGAAAGTTTGGTGCTATTTCAACAAGGACTCATACACTTCTTTATCCAATTCTTCTGCTTTCTTTTGATTATATGTTTTTTCGTATTCAGGTTCTGTTGTGATTTTAGCTCCCCAAAACATTGTCTCAAGCACTTGATTGACAGTTACATTAATTTTCGCAAGCTTTAGTGAAACACCTTTCATGGCATCTTCTAGGATTGAGGCACTTCCATGAATGGAATACACGGTTTCCAATCCAATGATCGTGAATACTACATGAGGATTTTCTTTCACGTTTTGAATCGTACGTGAATTTGTTGTAACTGAAAATCGAATATTGTTCTTATCTAAACATTTCACCCACGATATGGCAGATACGTTTGGAGCTTGGCTTTCATGATCAATCGTTGAAAGCATAACAAGCTTCTCTCCTTCAAAAAAAGATACAAGATCCTCATTAAGTTCCGTCAAAATTCCTTTCTTCGCCAAATGCCTCATCCTTTCACTTACTATTATCGACTCTCTTCTAAAAGATTACCACGAATTCCGCATAATGGAAACGCTTCACACAATCGCACTGCTTATGAGAAAAATAATAAAAAAACCGTACTCATTTGAGCACGGTTAACAGGGGGAAAATCACTTTCAAACTACTTAGGGGGTTTGATAAAGAATATTCCCGATTCTATAAAAACCAAACTACAAATTTAAAATGGCTATTACTTTTTTTCATTTAATTGAAGAGACCCTTTTAAATCAACATTGACAGTTTCGAAATTTGGTAAGTTTGATAAGGTCATAACCGCAGGCAATCCTGAAGAAAAATGCTCATAATCAAGCTCAATCCGAAATTCTTTCGGTGATTCTGTAGAAGAAGTTTGATAGATCAGAATATCACTTTTATTCTTATCCTTTATTTCTAACAATACAGGCTTTTGTTGTTCATAAGATTCTCGCTCTTCTTCCGGTATAGAACTTAGACGATCTTCATAAGCTTGACTGCTTTCCATGTAAATCTGATTCAATAATTTGGGCGAGTGATCTTTATTTCCATCTATTCTAATTACCAGCTGATTGCCATCACCACTACTCTGGGCATGAACAGTATAAGTTAACCCGCTATAGTCTCCTAGGCTGACCTTTTTCCCATTTTGTATTGCTTCCCAATCCTTATTAGTAACCCTCTTAGATATGAGGCCATCTTTATTAAAAACGACTTCATTTACTTTATAAGAAAACGTCTCTCGTAACGTACGAAACGGTTCCAGCGCTACAAAAGTCCCTTTCTCATCCTTTAATAAAACCCGTTCAAATGGATAAAAATCCTCTTCTGTTGCATTCGTCATGACGAGTCGTGTATGTAGATCATCATTGCCCTTCACATATAATTTATTCGCATTAAGACCAGCTTCAAAATGTGTAAAAGTAAAATCGCCTTCATCAGTATGAATTGTTTCATTCAGATCTGCTTTGGCATAAATGTTGTTCGAAAAATCGCTTTCCAAAGCAAGCTCTTGATTTTCAAGTTTTATTTTCTCATCATCAATCTGTGCGTACACATTCTCGAAGATAACCGAATCTGCATCTGAAAAACGAGCAAATTCTTCGATGAAATCAGCCTCTTCACTATTCGGGTATAGAATTTCTGCTCGATAAATACGATGATTAATAACCGCTGGCTGTTTTTCTGGCTGGCTTGAAACTTCCTGCTGACTAACTAAAAACGATTGATCCGTATCGCTGGTGCCGTTAAATCGCAAGGAACCGATATGAAAGGTCGGTAAATTAGACGGCTGATCATTTTCTTTCAATGAGAAAGAGTATGTGATGTACACAGCTCCAAAATTAATGACCATCACATCATGGATAACAAGATCACGATCATTTGCCAATATGGGGATAAGGTGATCACTGCTATTTAATGCTCCGATCTCTCTAGCTAGTTGAAGCTGAGGGATCATTTCATTCATAGAATCCTCCCATTGGTTAGCAGATTCATAAACCTCAAACAAAGATTCATCAACCTTAAAATTCGGTTCACCGCTCTTGAGTTGATTAAAAATGATAAGAAACAAAGCGAAAGATACGAAAATTCCAATAATTTTATAGAGATTTAACTTCTTCATATAGCCCCCCATTTCTGTCATATACTTCTATTCTATCAGTTTCTATTACCATGTTTAACCCTACGTAGGCCATTCAAAAACAGTCACTATGGAGTTATTTCGACAGGAATACGAAACAGGAAACTCTCTTCCTTATCATCAATTATAATCGGCACCTTTACTTCTATTTGGTAAGCACCAGAGTCAAGTGATTCAGTCTTTAGTGACTCTCCTTCAACAATATCATCTGTTGAGACGCTTTTCAGGACAGATGGTTCAGGGGATGTATAAGGGATAACAATATCGTTTGTTTCATGTTCCGTAATCTGATAATCTAACATACTATTTTCGACTACCTTTATTCCCGTTTCTTCTTCCCCTTCATATTTCAATTTAGCTGTAAGAGTGATGGCGTTATTTTCAGCGAGTTTGCTATTTACAAGGGCACCGACCGGTACTTTAGGCTGCGTTTCAGATCGTGAAACAACATCTCGTTGGTTTTCACTCAGTAAGTATTCACTCGTATTCATTTTCCGGTCGCTAAATATGACGTTGACAGCGCCTACAATAATAAACACAATAAAAAATAAGATGATCAGTTTAGAGCTATCAAACTTCCAATTCTTCATGACGACATCCTTCCATGCTTAACTCAATGCAACTATTATATCATTTCCTCATTCGAACAAAACAAAAAAATCTGAAAGGAATAAGAACGTTTGATACACTTACATTAAGCTTCTCGAAAGGATGTTATCGAATGGACTTGATCATGGATATCCTCTATGGAGTTGGAATCGTATTTTTTCTAATCATTGGTTTGTATTTCGTCGATCTTTTTCGAAAATGAATCCTTAAGCGTTTGGTCCTGCTTTATAAACAACTGATGGGGAAGGATCAATAACAGATGCATCGTATTCTTCTTTCACAACACCTTGAGGCATATCTTTTATAACTCGAACAAGCTCTTCTTCATCGGGGTTGTATCCCTTTCCAGATAAATATTCCATAATCTCTCTTGTCGTCACAGGTTCTTCTACGTTCTTTAAAAAGCTTAAAATTTCTTTTTGCATGTCTATTCTCCTTTTTTTACGCCATTTACTCACAAATATTCAATACCCTATGTAAAGAAATTGTAATCGTTTAATCTCCTTACTCTTTCCAAGCTTATTGAAATTCGCTAAACTTAAGATAGCGTTACAACTTAATGGAATTATTTTCTAAATATAGAGGTTACGAGAAGAAAGGGGTAAGACATTGCGTCCAATATTATTGCTACTATCACTGGTCTTTGTCATTTTGACAGGATGTGGAGATAATTCGTCACAGTCTACAGACGATTCAAGTGGGGGAGATGAAATGAAGGAGGAAATCACTTTTGAAACAGTAGAAATGCAAAATGCGCCAAAAGACATTCAAACGACCGTTCAACAAAAGTGGTTAGAGAAATCGACCTTTACGATTCCATCAGGTGAAGAACTGTATATTATCATTACTCGCGGTGAGATGCCTACAGGCGGCTATTCTGTTAACATCGAAAGCATCGAGAAAATAAATAATGAACTTCTCGTTTCTTATTATTATACCGATCCTAAAAAAGAGGATATGGTCACCCAAGCGATTACAAAACCATTTGTAATCTCAAAAATAGATATGACGAACGCACGCGTTAATTTTAAAGAAATTCAAAAAAGCGCTCCTTAATGGACTCGCTTTTTTGTCTCGATTTAATTGTTTGCGCTTTCAAATAAGAAATTTCCACCCCTTGTTTTGTCGAGGCTAAGCGGTCAACTGTTTGGCTAGCTTCTTTGACCAGCCTCACGATTGCTTCAAATACGCTTTTCTTGAAAGGATGGATTGGATGATTGTTTATGAGGAGAATGATTGTTTTGTGATGACTAGTCAGCATGATCATGCGCTTTTATCAGGCCAGTTTGCAGAAGCGTTACGTGAAGACTATTGGCCCGATTCGCTTTATCGTGAAGAGGTCTTACATGCGATTCGCTATCATGATTGTGGATGGATTCCGCTCGATAACGTACCGTTTTGGAACGATCGACGCGAGGCCCCATATACCTTTCTAGATTTCCCACTCGCTCCCAAGCTAACCTTTTACAAAAAAGGATTAGAAGATGTTATAAATAAGACGACATACGGCGGTTTTCTTTGTAGCAAACATTATCAATCGTTTTTTCACAATGCTACATCTATGGCAGCTAAAACGTTTTATGCTGAAGAGGATATTAGACAGAATCAACTGTTAGAAACTTTTCGCATTTCGGAATCCCTACTCACCTTTCATTACCAATTACTACAATTTTGTGATGACTTGTCACTATACGTCTGCTTTCAAGAACCTGGAGTTTCAAAAAGCGAAGAACTTTCGTGGTTTAAGAAAGGATTTTCACAATCTTTTTATTTTCTAACGACAGATAATGCCATTCTTACACACTGGCTTTCTAAGGAAAACATTCATATCTCATACCCACTATTTCATGAAGAGCACTCGTTTCATGTTAAATTAAAGCGGGTTCCGAAAGAATTAGTAGCAGTTGAAGGAATGGCTAAAGCTTATCAGACTACTCCATTTGAGATTCGAACCTTTCACTTTAGCCATAATGAATAGACGACCACTATAAAAAGAGACTTCTCAAAAAGGAACTTCTCTTTTAATAAAAAGAAGTTCGATTTTTTTTGAGAAGCCCATTCGTACTGTTCGTTAAAATATATTCGATAAAATATAAAATAATGTTCCGCATCCTACAATGGAATAATTAAAAAGGCGATTGTTTTCTGACCAATTCTTTTCAGCGTTGAACTTTTCAAAGGCAAGCATTCGATAACTCGTCTCGCTTCTCATTCTCAACACGCCCCTTATTACAACTATTCTTTTTTATAATTGTAAGCGCTTACTTAACTAAAGTAAAGAGTTGCACAAAAGAAAAAAGCGCTTGCTCAGCGCGATTCATCAGAAAGACGATAAGGGAGTTTTATCGTTACCACAGTGCCTTCTCCTTCTTTACTATCGATTAACAAGTTGCCCTGATGATTTTGAACAATTCGTCGACAGATCATCAAACCGAGGCCATTCCCCTTTTTTTTCGTCGTATAAAAAGGCTCTCCTAGATGGGTTAGCTGGTGATTTGGAATGCCTTCCCCATTATCTCTCACTTCAATCATAACTTCATTTTTAATAGGAAAAAGGGAGAGTATAATTTCTCCACCGTTCGGCATTGCTTCGATCGAATTCTTTATAACATTGATGAGAACTTGTTTGATCTGATTTTCATTGCAAGATATGTTAGGAATGTTTTCAATCACTCTAGTGATTATTTGCACGTTGTTTAACGTTGCCTGCGTTTCAATCAAGGTAAGGACATTTTGAAGTAAATCTTGTAAGTTCGCTTTCTCATGAGCTAAGGCCTGCGGTCGCGCCAGCACCATAAATTCATTAACGATCATATTAATGCGATCCAATTCATCAAGCATAATGCTAATAAACTCTTGATCACTGCCACTATCTAGCCTTGATTTTAAAATTTGTGTAAAACCTTTAAGAGAAGTTAATGGATTTCGAATCTCATGAGCAACGCCAGCAGCTAGTTCACCTATAACTGATAATTTATCGGACGTTCGAAGCAGTTCTTCGGCGCGTTTACGATCTGTAATATCTTTACGGATATAAACATATTGGTACGGTTCTCCGTTATCACCAGTGAACGGCACAACCGTTGTATCGACCCAAAAATCGTTTCCATGTTTCGTTTTGTTATTGATTTCGCCTTTCCATACTGCACCCGATTGAATTTGAAAGTCCATTTCGTCAAAAAAAGACTGCGGATGATACCCTGAATCTAGAATCATATGTGTTTGACCGAGGAGTTCGCCTTCGGTATATTCCGTAATCTCACAAAATTTCTCATTCACAGAAGTAATCTTTCCAGACTCATCTGTCACAGAAACTAAGGCACTTTCATCAAGGGCATATTTTAAATCTTTTAACTGTTTTAGCGTGCTTTGAAGCTCCTGTTCAGCTCGTTTTTTCTCAGTAATGTCTCTTGAGACGACAACATTCATTCTTTCTCCATTGACGCCATAAGGTATGGATCTTGCTCTATCTTCTAACGTGATCCAGTTTCCATTTACATGCCTCCGTCGAAATTCTGCGACTGCTGGCTTATCTTTCGTACTATGTAGTAAATGAATAACGGCATCCTGGTCATCAGGATGAATGTCTTCATAAAACGACTGACCTGTATACTTTTCAGTTTTGAAACCAAGAATGGTTTCATGGGAAGGAGAAGCATAGGTAATGATACCGCTCTCGACATTCACTAGTCTAATTAACTCTGATGTATGCTCAGCAATCAGCCGGTACTTTTCCTGACTTTCTCGTAGAGCAAATGCTGCTGCTCGTTCTTCCGTAATATCTCGAACGTACGTAAATACACCTTTTACTTCATGGTCAACATAAACAGGTATATTTACCAATTCAACCTCGAATGGCTCTTGATCGGGTGTAAGGAAAACCGTATTAAAATGTGTAACTTGCCCCTGAAGCGTTTTATAAAAAAAGTGATTAACTTCGTCATGTTCTGAAGCTAGAATAAAGTTTGTATAATGCTTACTTTTAATTGCGACATTGTAATGCTTTGATAAGGCATCACCGAAGTGGTTAATATTTTGAATGAGTCCATTATGATCTAAAAGGTACATCATACCTGGATAATGGGCAAATAGCGATTTGTACGTTTGATAATTTCTATGAAGTTCATGAAGCTCTTGCTTATCTATAAGAACGTCTTGTGAATGTTTCACCATAAGTCCCCCTACGTACTCCGGATAAATTCCATAGTATGTAGTTTTTCTCTTTCCAAGCAAATGATTCCTGCTTAAATCTACATTAAGTTCTAAAATCCCACAAAAAAAAGCCGTGCTTCTAACGGCTTTCACACTGATCGATCGGATCGACTTCATCTTGCCACACTTCTTCATTTCGAAGCGCAAACAGAATCCAGTCATCGTTCCCATTATAATCAGAGTCATTCCACTCACGGAAATGGACAACGGATTGAAAGATCTCTCCTTGAATGGATTCAATCAACTGATTGCGCTTAGGATGTTCTTCTATCCAATCAAATAACTCTTTTGTGAGAATTGATTTAAGATCAAACTTCATAAGGTTTCCTCCTTTATTTTACCCTACAGGAAGAAAAAATTAGATTTAAGTTTCACAATACTTCCTCATTATGTTGTTTCGTTTGCATTAAGGCATTTAATAATCGGTCCAACTCCTGACTACAGCGAATGGTTCTCTCTGATGCAAAGCCGTAACGTCCCGCCATATCGAACATTTCTTTACGCTTTCTTTCAATTGCATCATACATGCTCATTCCTCCTCATGCCAATACATTATCATTATGCCCAAATCTCGGAGGAATCAAAACGCATTCGACCAAACTTCCTATAGTCTGTCAGAATTAGTAAGAATAAGACAAGTTGGACCAATAGGATTCGATTCTATTTTAGTTATAGCACTATGAATATGAAACCTTCCTCCTGTTCTTTCTTGCTTGTATACTTCTGTTATTCCCGCTTTTGCACAGTTTAATCCAGAGTTTGTGACCACAGCCCATTTCTTCCTATTTTCATATCTTTTTTACCATAACTTCAAAGGTTGTCGAACCGCTATCACTTACCTTTAAAAAGGATTGCTCATATGTAAATCCTGCCCTTTCATAAACTATTTTTGCCCGTTTATTAAAGGAGGCTACCGTAAGTCGAACGCTCTTATCACCGTACTTCTCATACGCATATGCGAGCCCCGCTTGAACAAAGCGAAGGCCTTTTCCATTTCCAGTCTGCATCGGGTGAAGACCCAGCCCAAAATCAAGTAAAGGAGCCGCATAAGCATTTTCTTTATAACCAGCAGGAACTTGAGCTGACTTCCCAAAACAAAAATAGCCGATTAATTTGTTGTTTTCTGTAACTGAAAAATAAGAGCCGTTCATAAGTTCTGATAACACTTCTGAATCTCCATTTAGGTTGTACAAGGAATAGGGCTCCTCATATTGCCACGCTTGGATCTTTTTTGCAGTATCTTCTGTCATTGGCTGAATAATCATCATTTTAACCCTTCCCACTCTCCATGAAATTGTGATAAAAATGATGTCATAAATTCATGTCGCTCTTCAGCAATTCTTAAACCTGTATTCGTATTCATTAAAGCTTTTAAATTCAATAATTTTTCATAGAAATGATTGATGGCTGTCGACTTTTCATTCCGATACGAGCTAGCTGACATGTGCTCACGCGGCTGTATGGATGGATCATAAATTAAATCTCCCTTCGAGCCAGCATAAACAAACGTCCTGGCAACTCCAATCGCACCTATCGCATCTAAACGATCGGCATCTTGAACAACCTTTGCTTCGAGGCTACGAACAGGTGGACGATTCCCCCCTTTAAAGGAAATGGTTGTAATGATTTCCAATACATGCTCGAGATCCGCCTTATTTAAAGGGAAAAGCAGTTGCTCTACTTCTTCTAATCCAGCTTGTTCTGATGAAGCGATTTTATCATCAGCAAGATCATGAACAAGTGCGGCAACTTCACAAATAAAGAGGTTAGCCCCCTCTTCTTTTGCAATGCTACGCGCTTGTTTTACGACACGATCAATGTGGTACCAATCATGTCCACTTCCTTCCTTTTCTAATTTTTGTTTCACATATGTACGGAGTTCAGCGATGACATGGTCCATAACTTGATCTCTCCCTGTTTCAATTTAACGTTGCTTATCATAGAAAAAGGCCAGCTCTATGCTGACCTATAAATTCTCTTTCACTTCTGCTTTTTTCATCAGTTCAGCTTTCATTTCTTGAACTTTCTCTTGTGTTTTCGTTTCAACTAAATAGTCTTTTATCCGATCTTTCATTTCGTCAAAAGAAGGGGGATTTTCAGCATCTTTTGAGAATTGCTCATCATAAAATGCCTTTACTTCTTCATCAGATACTTCAGGTGTACCAATTTTTTCTTTTACAAATTTATCCACAACTACAATATCCGCATACTGGCTTTCAAGCTGCTCAAGAGTTATCCCTTGACCTTGTAGCGCTTTCTCAAGCTCCTTTTCGCCATCGAATTGTGCTTTAATTTGTTCAAGTTCTGTTTCAACTTCTTTATCTGATGCAGAGAAACCTTCTTCCTTCGCTTTTTGAAGTAAAAGTTCCTGTCCTATTAAATTATCCATCACTTCTTGCTCAATCGATTTCGCTACCTCAGTATCTGATGGATCTTCCCCGCTCATCGTATAGCGTAGCTGAGTTTGTACAAGCATAGAATTATAATCTTTTCCTTTGATCTCTTCACCATTAACCGTTGCGACAACCTTGTCTTCTTCTACCTTCATCGCTTCAAGTTCTTTTTGCGTATCTACAGTTGCTGAATCTTCAGAAGCAGGTTCTTCGTCCGTTGCCTCACTATTATTACTACAAGCAGCAAGCATTAGAACCCCCATAATCAATAATAAATTAAGATATTTTTTCATGCAATTGATGAACTCCCTTCCAATATGACGAATCGTCTATGGTGTTTATTTTACTTAGTATAACATTCTTAAAAAAACTTCATGAAGAATATGGGATATTTTTGTTTTTTTAATAGACTCTGCTCGTAGATATTGTTGCTTTTAGATAAGTGGTTAATTTCCGCTCCTTCCGCTACAATTAGCGAAGTGTGTTTTTTTATTCAATAATTGATTCAAAAGTAACAATTTATTAGAAAAAGAGCCTTATAATAAAAGTGCTGTTTCAATTGAGCGCTCTATTAAAAAAATCGAAAGAAAAAACCCTGGAAAGAAACCCAGGGTTAGTGTAAATAATGATACCGCTTTTCTAGTCGTTCCTGGAAGAAGGAAACACAAACGCATACTCCCCAATATATAAAAGCTACGAGGATATACATTGTCATAAAATCAAATTCTCTTCCGCCAACAATTTTCGCATGATGGAGCAGTTCTGGAACGGTAATAACGGCGGCTAAAGAAGACGCTTTGATCAGATCGAGCATCACGTTCGATAGAGGCGGTATGGCGATTCGCGTTGCTTGTGGCAAAACCACTTCTCTCATCGTCGTCCAATAGGACATGCCTAGAGCGGTCGAAGCTTCCCATTGGCCTTTTTCAACTGATGAAAGAGCCGAGCGTTGAATTTCTGCAATATATGCCGCACTATTTAAGCTAAACCCAATTAACGCACACGTTAACGCTGAGAATTGAATTCCTACAACCGGTAGACCAAAATAAAGAATATAAAGAAAAACAAGAATTGGCGTTCCTCTCATAAAGGAAATGTAGAGGCGCGCTGGCCATCTGAGGGCTTTCCATTTGGACATTCTACCAAGAGCAAGAAATAAGCCCATACCCAAACCAATAATCATTCCAACAAATGCAATTAATAACGTTAACCCAAGACCCTGGATCACATAGGGAAATGATTTTAACGCAAGACCAGCATCAAATAAATATTCCCAGTGTATTTCCCCCACTTGTTACAACTCCCACTTATTCTTCAATATCTAGATCTGGCTTAACCGATACATCAGCTCCATTGAAGAACTTCTCAGATAGTTCTTTCATCGTGCCGTCTTCTTTCATTTCTTTTATCGTTTCATTCACTTTTGTTTCTAATTCGCCACTATCCTTTTTCATTACAATATGTTGGTTGTTAGGATAGTACTCAATATCAGGATGGATGGTTATGTTTAAATCTGGAAAAGCAGCAAGAGCAAGTGTTTGTAAGTAATAATCATTTAAAATAATATCCGTTCGACCATTCGATACATCACGTAAATACTGTTCATTCGTCGCATTATCATAAATTTTTTCTTCTGCACCATGCTCACGGGCAACTTCCATATAAACCGTCGTAGAAGCACCAGCCGCAATCTTTCCATCTAGATCATCAAGAGATTGAATACCGGATAGATCATCTTTTCTTACGATCGCTGTACCATAAGAATACTTAACAGGCTCAGAGAAAGTGAACTTTTCCATTCTTTCATCTGTTGAAGTAATATCGTTGGCTGCTAAATCAACTTTGCCCGAATTAATGCTTGTTAACATACCATCAAAGCCCATCTCTTCAAATTCTACATTAAGATCAAGGCGTTTCGCCATTTCTCTTACAACTTCTACTTCGTAGCCCGTAACCTTATCCGATCCTTCTTCGTAATAAGAAGTAGGGTAAAGCGTTCCTGAAGTTGCGACAACTAGTTTGCCTTCTTCTTGTATTTCTTCCCATTTCGTTGCTTCTTTTTCGTCTGAAGCTCCATTCGATTCATTCCCACCATTCGAACAAGCACTTATAACAAAAACAACTAGTCCCATTAAAAGAACAGGAGCCAGTCGCTTCATGAAATTCGTCATTTATTTCACTCTCCTTTAATCTAGTAAACAGCAAAAGCTTATCACTATATGACATTGTATTGCAACTGTTACAACGCTCTCTTCAAAATGCAAACTATTCCTATTTTTCACATATTACCACAAAGTACAACCACCAAAAAAACACTCCTTATACTAGGAGTGTTTTAGTTGTTCATCTATTTTTTCATGGAGGTATGAGGTTGCCTGATCAAGATGCTTAATTGCTTCACCAGGAAATTTATCAATGTCTTTTGCTCTTTTTACATGACCGTATAAAACAAGATCCTGTGAGTTCATCACAATATCAAGCACTTCTCTTCCAACTTCATCTTTATTTTGATCCATATGAAGAGCGGTTTTGTACTCTCTTACAACTTCAGTGAGTATTTGCAGTCTTTGTAAGTCCATATATCCTCATTCCTTTGCAAAGTATATCCAATTAAATCCTATCATGAATTTGTCAGAAAAAACACTGGAATTATTGAATAAAACGCAGTAAGTCACCATAGATAACCTGATCTGAATAATCGAGTTCATCTTGAACATCACCAAAATAACGAGCACATTTGTTTCGATTCGTTTTTGACGTGCTTTCTTTGTTATAACACGTATTCTTTGTATAAATCAGGTTCTTTGTAATAAAGCTTCCATCACGAAAAATCACAAGGTCTTTTCGTTTTTCTGAAAAAAGGCTCGTTCCGAAATTTAAACTCTTACTTTCTTCTACACCTAATAATTCTAAAATTGTTGGTTTAAGATCAACCTGTCCACCAACCGTATTAATGACTTCTCCATCCTCCCCAGGAATATGAATGATGAGAGGAACTTTTTGGAGATCAACGTGTTCAACCGGGCCAATTTCTTTACCAAGATATTCGCCAAGCGCCTTATCGTACGTTTCAGATAAACCATAGTGATCACCATATAAAACAAAAATCGAATCTTCATATAAACCGGCTGCTTTCATTTCTTCAAAAAAGGTTTTAATCGATTCATCTTCATATCGCACCGTTGCAAAATAGCGGTTCACTACCTCTTCTTCCGTCTCAGGAAGAGAAATCATTGTATCTTCTTCCTCTAATAAATAAGGGAAATGATTCGTCAGCGTTAAGAATTTAGCAGAATATGGCTGTTCCAACTCTTTTAGATAGGGAATCGACTGTTTAAAAAATGGAATGTCTTTTAAGCCATAGTTAATGGAATTCTCATCACTAACGTTAAAGTCTTTTTTCGAATAAAAGCGATCATAACCTAGTGTCTCATACATTTCTGATCGATTCCAAAACTCACGATCATTTCCGTGAAAAGATGTTGTTGTATACCCTTCGTTATTTAATGCCTCTGGCAAAGAGAGAAATTCGTTTTGTGGCTTTCTTACAAAAACAGATCCTCCTGAAAGAGGGTATAAACTACTATCAATCATAAATTCAGCATCGGAAGTTTTTCCTTGTGCGGTTTGATGGTAGAAATTAGGGAAGAAAAAACTGTCTTCTTTTAACTTATTTAAAAAAGGTGTTGCTTCTTCTCCGTCAACACTCTCATTAAGCATAAATGCTTGAGTCGATTCTAATGAGATAAGAATAAGGTTCTTCCCATTTGCGATTCCTTCATAAGAGGATGGTTCGACTTCCTTATCTTTCACATACTTCTCAATTTCAGATAGCTCGGTATCATCTGCAAATGCACTATTTATTGACGTAAAAGAATTAAACCCGATATCATAAACATGATACGTATAGGCTCCTAACGATTTAACAAAAAGTTCTCGATCATATGATTTTTCAAATAAAAGAGGATGCATGATAAGTGCTAAAGCAGCTGTACATAGAAGAACTGCGACGCTACTAATCGCTGTCCTTTTCTTAAGTTTCTTGGAAAGAGCTAATTTATGTAGTCCTTTACGCTTTAATAACCAAAATAAAACGATTGAATCAAAAACAATGAATGGATCATATAAGTTCAATAACTCAACTGTACTCTGACCAAGACCTCCAACATTTCCAAACTGAAAGAGGACGGGTACTGTCACAAAGTCTATGTAAAAACGATAATATAAAATGTTGCAATAAAGTAGTGCTGACAAAACAAAATAAACTGCTAGCATCAGGCCTGGTTTTGACTGCTTTCTAAATAGACCGATACCTAGCAGTAATGCGATTGATCCTATTGAATTTATCATCAGGAATAGCTCTTCCCCAATACCGTTTAACGAAAAAGTAAATTCAAACCGATAAACAAGGTACGTTTTTAGGGAAAGTAACGCTATTAATAAAAAATAAAATCGCCACAAATCCTTTTCTTTTCTTCTCTCTACATCCATCAATTATGCACCCCTTATATCTCCCTATCTCAAACGAGCTTTCTCTTTATTTACCACTAAAGAAGGGAAACCAAACCGCTCACAGTCTCCTTCCTCTATTAATGACGAATAAAAGAACAAGAAAGTTTCAATTTAGTATGAAAAAACTAAGGCGATGACACCGAACGCAATGAAAAAAAGTCCTATTGTCACACAAGTGATTGTTACGACCCACCATGGTATTGAGTCAAGGGCTTTTGTTTCAATAAAGAAAAAAATACTTTCATCTTTGTTGGAAGCTTCAGAGGCTCTTGCACGGCCAGCCGTATTAGACTTCATAGCCTCAAGGCGATGAAACAAATACCGGGGACTTCCTACTAACGCAACACCAGCAACCCAAAAAACGACAGCTATTGTCCAAGCCATACTTGATCCGCCTTTCTCTAAACGCCTTTTGTTCTGTAGTATGAACGACTTCATCAAAAAAAACACCTCAAAAGTTGAGGTGTTTAGCGTTTAATGCGTTCGGGCTTTGTGTAGACATTAAATCCGCCGTTTCGGATAAAACCTACGGTTGTTATGTTTAAATCCTCAGCCAATTGAATCGCTAACTCAGTAGGGGCAGACTTCGAGAGAAGAACACCAATACCCATTTTAGAAAGTTTAATGACGACTTCAGACGATATTCTGCCACTAAAGGCTACGCTAAGATCGGACGGCTTAAGATGCTGACGAAGAACATAACCATATAATTTATCGAGCGCATTGTGTCTTCCAATATCGGTTCGTGAAGCTAAAAGCTCACCATTGAGAAAGATAGCCGCATTATGTACACCACCGGTTGTTTTAAAAGTCGTTGATTGGCTTTGTAGCGCCATCATGTTCCCGAGGCATTCTTGCGCTGTTAGCTGTGGCGCCTTGGTTATAGTCCTAGCTGTCCTGGAATCGCTTTGCAAGTAAAAGTGTCTACTTTTCCCACAACAGGAGCCGATCACTCGTTTTGTATACGTTTCAGATGTTAAAGGAATGTGAACATTGGCTTTGACATTCACAATTCCTTGACCTTCATTAAAGAGCATTTCCTCAATGTCCGCGTAAGACCGGATGACTCCCTCTGATGCTAAAAAACCTGTAACCATATCCTCTAAATGATCCGGTGTGCAAACGAGCGTTGCAAACTCTGTACGATTCACTCGAATGGTGAACGGCTTTTCTAATGCAATTTGATCATTTTTTTCCACCCATTCGCCTTCACGATAGCTTAATACGATTCGATCTGTTAAGTGTTTCTCCATTGTTAACCACCTATAAAGGACATTTCAATCTTTTCTCGATTTAATACACTTTCTTCCGTTCGCTCATCTGAATAACGATCATCTCGTCCATTCCATAAGTTTGCTAACATGGTCCTTAGCTCTTCATCAGTGGCTCCGTTTCTTAGTGGGTTTCGAAGACTAGTCCCTTTTGAAGCAAATAAGCATGTGTACAGAGCACCATCAGCAGAAAGACGCGCTCTTGTGCAACTTGAACAAAATGAATCGCTAACAGAGGAAATGACGCCAACCTCACCACTACCATCTTTGTATTGGTAACGGGACGCGACCTCTCCGAAGTATGCTGCATCAAGAGGTTCTAAATCATAAACTTCTGATAATTGATCAATGATTTCCTTTTTACTCATCACATGATCAAATTTCCATCCGTTTGAATTTCCTACGTCCATGTACTCGATGAAACGAACGATGTGACCACTATTTCTAAAATAAGAAGCCATAGGTACAATTTCATGGTCATTAACACCTTTTTGAACGACCATATTGATTTTGACTTGAAGACCGGCATCAGCGGCTGCTTGAATTCCTTCAAGGACAGGTTTAATCTTCGTGCCTCTTCCATTCATCTTTCCAAATGTTTCGTCATGAATGGCATCTAGACTAACATTCACTCGAGTTAGTCCTGCCTCTTTTAACTTGAAGGCTTGCTTTTTCAGTAGCGAAGCATTTGTCGTAAGCGCTATATCAGTTAACCCGTTAATCTCAGATAACATGGTAATCAGCACATCCAGGTCTCTTCTTAAAAGCGGTTCGCCACCAGTAAGGCGAATTTTCTCAACCCCCATTTCAACAAACAAACGAGCAAGCCTTGTAATCTCTTCAAATTGAAGGAGACTTGTTTTTGGAAGAAATTCATAATCTGGTCCGAACGTTTCTTCAGGCATACAATAACGGCAGCGGAAGTTACACCGGTCTGTAACTGATATACGAAGATCCCTTAGCGGACGTTTAAATTGATCGTATACAAGGTTTTCTGATGGCATTATCTTCGCTCCTTTCTAATAATACGAATGAGCTAATCGTAACGCTTTCGTGCACTTTTTTCCAGTAATATCACATTTCTTCGGTTTTCAACATCAAAAAAAGTGCTGCTTTACACAGCACTTCTTTAATTACTCACTCATCCCTGGCATATCCTTGGCCTGTTCAATCACTTCTTCCGGCACCTTTACTTCATCAATTTTATTATACTGATCATAAGTGGAGTTCATTTCCATCACACTTGAAATCGTTTCACCTTCCATGGTCATCTCACTATCCATCGTCATGTTCATTTGCACAGGAAGGTAATTTTCCTTATCAATTGTATAAGTGTAGGCAACTTCATTTACGGTCATTTGATCCATTGCTTCTTCCATCATTTGATTTTGTCCACCCATTTCTTCCGCTGTCTTTTCCATTAGACCTTGAAATTTCTCACCGGATGCTTTGAGTGTCATCACATACGTATCTTCTTCTTCTGTTAACGTAAATTCATCAACAAATTCTTTTAACATTTCCATTTGTTCCTGTGGATCCCCTTGTGTTTCCTGAAGAGAAAGCAGCGTATCCGTCATATCATCAGGAAATTTCATCCACTGTTCACCTTGCTTCATAAAAAAGCCTTCTTCAGTAAAGTATGATTCTACCTGCATGCTTTCTCCATTTGCTGTCATATCAATCATTTGATGAAAAGCCATTGGGTCCATCACCATTTCAGCATCAATCACGCTTTTCACTTCCATCTCTTCTTCACCTGAACCGATGCTCTGAATCATATCTGCTTTCATATGGAAGTTTTCTATGTCTTCCTGAGCTGAAATGGATTTCTCAAAAACTTCTTTGGCGTCGACACCTTCTTCCACGCTCACTTCTCCACCAGATTCCGTTGTCCCACTGCATGCAGTCAAGATAAGCATGAGTGCACTAACCATTGCAATTATTCGAAACTTCATTTAGCTCTCCTCCTATATTTTTACTCTACTAGTAATACGAGTGAGCAGAGATGAGGTTTCAATCATTGTGCATTTCATCCTATTTTCACAACAAAAAAACCGGCACATTCGGCCAGTTTAGCTAATAGATTTCGTGTAACGATCTGCAACGCTACTTGCTCCATAGGAATCGGGCTTAATGCGTGCGATATATCCTACAGAAGTAACCCATCCCACGACTTCTTGAATCACTTTCCGCGTTTCACCTTGTTTTCCAACATCAAGATGAATTTCAATTGGCCACGTTTCTAATAGTTCTGCAAACCCTTCATTTTTTAACGATTCCATGAGCTCAAGACTCATTTCAGTCTCTTTGTAAATGCGATGCCTGAGCTCATGAATCGGTTTTTGTTTCACTTTTCGGTAGAATATCCTTGCTCCTTTCCCTACACGGTGAATAATAAGCGCCGTCACAAACTGCGTCGCTTTACGGCTTGTCTGTGAATCGGTTCCAATAACAATCCGATAGGTACCCTTAGGATCTTCTTTCGTATAATTCTCAATCAAATGTGTTACCTGTTCGATCGTTACTTTTCCAGCTGTTGGACTTATAAAATCCATGAATATTCCCTTCTTTCATCAGGATAGTAGTTAGTACTATGTTTATTCATTAGCTGAAAAATATGTACGAATCGAAAAGAAATGTCTAGCTATTATAAAGACTTCGATCATCAATTTGACCGTTTTCTTGGTGAACGACTAGCTCTGAAGGGCGATTTTCATCACAAATTTTTCTTCCAAACTGGTAAGCTTCTTCTTTTGTTTCAAACGATTTTGTCGCTTGCTCAGCTCCTTCTTTTTTTATCTCCCATGATTTGGTCTTTCCAGTTTGAACATGATAAATTGTTTTCATCATTAATAATTCCCCCTTTTACTATCACATTCCTTCCTTCTTACTCACATAAACCTTCTTATGTTCTTGAGAATGGAAGAACTTCAGCTGGTTTTTTACGATGCAAAATGGTGACTGTTTTATACCCTTCCCTCTCCTTAGTAAAGAACGTTCTACTAGATATTGGTCTTTTCGTTGACCAGTTGATTGAAGCTGGATTTTGCCAGGAATCATGTGTAATAAGCTCTTGTTTATAATAGTAACAATTTCCGCTAGAATAGCGTTCACAAATGTACCTTACAGTATGTTTAGTATGCATCTTTCTTTCTGCTCCTTTATCGATTTTATAGATAAATAAAACCGCAGCTAAGCTGCGGTTTTATCATTATTTCCCATCTTTTAGAAGAATAACATTTAATGATGGATCTCCATCTAATAAACCTAATGCAATCGCAGTGTAGTTTACTCCAGCTTCTACTGGTAAATTAGGTAGATCCAACACGGCTTTATCCGTTCCGGCCGGTCGAATTTCTAGATTGTACGTTCCTGGATCAATAAACTGGTATTCCGAGTTTTGGGTAAAAGCAAGGTTTTTAATAAGTGCATCTCCTCCCTTAACCCCGATGTCAACTGCCGGCGCGTTTGGTGATGCATGTACTGCTCTTAAACCAGCTTTTTCACCTGATCCCTTTTGGTCTTTTAGTACTTTTAGCGCAAGATTCTCGAGCTTACCGACCGCCAGTACGGAATAAGTTTTCCCTGCTTCTACAGATAATTTTTGTTCAAGGACTGGCTTCCCTTCTCCATTAGCAGAAGAAGCAAATACTTGAATTGTCTTCTCACCTGGTGCCAACATTGCATAGTCTGTCACATCTTTGAAAGCTGCGTTCTTAAAGGCTGGTTGCCCATCTACATAAATATCAACTGCTGGCGCATCCGGTGAAGCATGAATGACTCGAACGTTCGCATTGTTATTCTTTTCCGCTGCTAAACTTTGTGGAGAGACGGCTACTAAAAGCACAACCACCATAATGAAACTCCATATCCATTTCATAAAAATTACATCCCTTCTCCTTTGTTTGGTGACTTGCCTATTTTTTACCGAAAGAAAAATATTATTCATAAAAAAACAGACCCTCTTAGGACCTGCTTCGTGTTCATCGCTCACATGATGAAGTGTTTTTTAGCGCAAGAAGTTGAGCGGCTAACTGTTCACACTTCGAAAGTGGAATCACTTCTTCATACGAAAAATGAAAAATGGCTTGAATTTCTTTGCCTAACTCGCCGACATCATCTAGCTGATGAACAAGCTGGACCACATCCGCTGCTTCTGTATCATAATCATCGATTCCAATGGACAGCGGATCCCATTTTTTAATCATACGGACGAGTTCTCTATTTAGTTGGCTTACTTCATTCATTCTGCACACCTACCTTACTCAGGTAGTTTACCATATCTCTTCTTTTCGAACATACGCTATTATCCCGCATACAGTAATAAGTGAAATCTGTTTATAAGGATGTGAAAAAATGCCGGCAATCGTTGGAGCTATTAAAGTGAATTCCATTGGGAGTAGCGGTGTTTTCCACGTCGGCGATGTATTTATTGTATCTCCAACAAGTGCAGTACGCACCTTTGCAGGCGGTGGATCGTTTAATACAGGTGACGGTCTAAACGTCAATAGTTCTTATAGCGTAACTAGCGTTAACGACAGTGATATTGCTGATCAAAATGTTGTAGCGAATATTTAGTAGGGCATTCACCTAATTTTACGATCGAACATAAGATAACGTAAAGAGTTCCTTCCATCGAACCTTAAAGGACATTTATATGATATCTGTGTGGATTAACTAGAGATTTGTGGGTGATGCCCCTTTATAGGTGAATTAAACATTTTGATACGGGAGTTGATTGTCAATGTATCCAACCGATAATTTTTATGCGATCTTGCAACAGATGCACCAAAACATTGAACAACAAAACAAACGAATCAAAATGCTTGAGGATATGGTGGATGATTTAAGAAACAGTTGCAACGAGTTATCAAAAGCTCCAAAAACAAATATCGAGAAAATCGAATATAAATTTGATCAATTAAAAATTGAAAAACTTGATGGCACGCTCAACATCGGCTTGACTCCAAATGGCGGAGCTGATGTTCTTGATGATTTTACGGTGAACGGTGGGAATGGAATGAACCCGAGCAACATTCCTCCTGAAGCCATTCAATCCATTCAACAAAACATTCAGTCATACATGAACAATGGGGCTATACAACAACTAGGGGAATTAGAGAAAAAATATCAGTATCCTCTTGATGACCCTTACCGTCACTTCATTTTAAATGATATTCAAAAACAGCTAGATCAGCGTATCAACTATTATGTTAATCAACAATCCAACCGATCGCCTGACGCAAGCGCACAACAACTAGTGGAAGAAGTAACAGTTAAATTAAAACGAGACATTACAAATGGCATGGAAGCTTTTCTGAAAAATTTACCTGGAAGGACTGATTCCAAATGAAATATACCGTTATTAATCGAGGACTTTCTGTAGGTCATATTAATATTACCGCTGTAGCAACCTCTTCTGTTTTTCTTATAGGAGACACCGAATCAATCGCCTGCTCTTCTATTTTCGATACGCCACCGGAATCGTTAATTATCTCTGCACCATTTGTTCCATTATCGTTATCATAAGGGGATCTTTCTATGAATAGTCGATCGTCCCTCGTCAATTGGATCATTGTTACTTCAGTCCTAAGTTCATCTGTCGTTCAAATCGGTGACAGTAATCAGATAACACCTGATTCAAAAACTTATGCCTTGCAGCGAGAACTTCCGATTTTTAACGGAAATGAAGTAGAAGACTTGTCACAATACCCGATTTATAACCAGCCTCTGCCTCTCCCCCTCATAACTGAAGATATCGAGCAATGGACCATTCATGAAAATCCAATTATTAAAGTGGCGAGTATTCGTGTCATTGGATTAGGGGCTTCCTCTGTATTACACGTTGGTTCTACAAGACAGATTAACACGGAGGCAAGGGTGAAACATAATCGTGAATATTTATCAAATCCTTATGATGATGAAGAATAAATTGAACGGATCCTTTGTTGATCACATACTATACTTTATAACAACTTAAAGGGTGTTCAATAATGCCTTCAATCGTAGGACCAGTTAAGATTAATAGCGCAGGCGGAGTCGTCAACTTTGGTGATAGTTTTAACACGACACCAAAATCAACATCGAAAACATATGCTGGTTCAGGTGGATTCAATACAGGAGATTTTCATATTGTGAACAATGGATTCAGCTTAACTAATTCACTTGATCCAGACGTGGCGGATGAAAACATTACGGCTAACAATTAGGAGCTGAAGATTCGTGAATTTCTTTGTGAACCAAAACATCGTTATTCATCAGCTAAGAGTCGAGGGAATTTCGAATTCTTCCGTTCTCCAAATTGGTAGTGCTGGTATCATTAAGCCACTTTCAAACCTATACAATACAGGGGGATATACGGAACCCGCTCCTGAGCTCGCATTAGCACAAGTTTCTGAAGATACACCATATGTGCCACTTGCTCCGCCAACATAAAAAAACCGCCGATTTGGCGGTTTTTTTATTCAAAGGTAAGAACAACTCTTCCGTTAATATCTCCATTCTCAAGTTCTTCAAAAATTTGATTGATCTCTTCAAGAGGACGAGTCTCAATGATCGTTTTCACTTTTCCTTCAGCAGCAAATTGAAGAGCTTCCATCAAATCTTTACGCGTGCCAACAATAGAACCAATTACTTTCACTCCATTTAATACCGTATCAAAAATGGGAATCGGCATCTCCTCTGGTGGTAGTCCAACGGCAACGACACTTCCACCACGGCGAACAGCAGCATAAGCTTCACTAAAAGCAGGCTTAGAAACAGCTGTACAAACTGTACCATGGGCCCCTCCAATTTCTCGTTGAATAAATTCTGCTGAGTTTTCTTCTAGTGGATTCACTGTAAGATCTGCGCCAAGTTCTTTTGCTAAAGCAAGCTTTTCATTATGCGTATCAACCGCAACGACATGAAGTCCCATCGCTTTCGCGTATTGAACAGCAACGTGTCCTAAGCCACCAACTCCATAAATACCGACCCACTGCCCAGGCTTCGCCTCCGTCACTTTCAGAGCTTTGTAAGTTGTAACTCCTGCACAAAAGATTGGCGCTACTTCTTCAAAGCTTAAGTTATCTGGAATTTTAACTGCGTAATCGGCATCTGCTTTGCAATACTGTGCATAGCCACCATCTACAGAATAGCCAGCATTTTGTTGCTCTTTACAAAGCGTTTCGCGTCCAGTCAAGCAATACTCACAGTGGCCACACGCAGAGTAGAGCCACGGTACACCAACGCGGTCTCCTACCTTCAGGTGTGTTACGCCGTCTCCTATTTCCTCAATAATTCCTGCACCTTCATGACCAGGGATTAGCGGTAGTTTAGGTTTTACTGGCCAATCTCCGTGTGCAGCATGTAAATCCGTATGACACACGCCACATGCTTTAATACGCACTAATATTTCACCATGACCAATAACAGGTTTGTCCACATTCTTAACAGATAAGGGCTCTTTAAATGCATGTACAACGGCTGCTTTCATAATAAAAACCTCCATTTGATGAATTTTCTTTTCCTTCTTCATCATAATGGAGGCTACTTGCTACGACTGTTACATTCGTCACAAATTGAGGTTATTCAGTTGAATTTTCTTCCTTTTTTTCTTCTACAGTAGAATCGTTGTTCTTCTGCGAAGAGGAAGTCTCTTCTTCAGAAGGCTGATTTTCTGGACTTTCTGATGGTTCACTTGCTTCTTCACTTTCCACAGGTTCTGACTCCTCGCCTCCCTCACTACTTCCGCTATCATCATTTGTACCTGAAGAGGACTCATTGCCAGTTGTACCTGAAGAGGACTCATTGCCAGTCGTACCTTCTCCCGAATCGTCAGACTGATCAGCGTTTCCTGAGTTGTCACCATTTTCTTCAGTACCAGTTTCTTCTTCACTCGTTTCTTCATTACCTGAGTCTTCATTACCTGTGTCACTATTATTCGTATCTGGTGTCGTCTCACTTTCACCGGTACTCTCACCCTCAGCATTTCCAGAGCTATCGGACTCTGAACTTTCTACTGGATCGGTTGATGGCTCTTCTGGTTTATTCTGTTCCTCCTTTTTTTCTTCTGGTTTATTTTGTTCCTCCTTTTTTTCTTCTGATTTATTTTGTTCCTCCTTTTTTTCTTCTGATTTATTTTGTTCCTCCTTTTTTTCTTCTGGTTTATTTTGTTCCTCTTGTTTTACTTCCGGCTCTTTCTGTTTCTTAGGTTTTTCCTTTTCTTTTTCCTTTACAGAATTAGTTGGTTTCGGCTGTGGCTTTTCTTCTACTTTTTTCTCAGGTTGCTTTTTTTCTTTTGCAGCGTTATCTGCAGGTTTTTCGGTCTTGCGTTTCTTATCGGTTTGATCATTTTCGCTATCATTTGATGGTTCTTTCTTTTTAGGCAACGGAGCTTTTTTCGGCTCTTCTCCTTTAAAATAAAGTTCTTTAATAATATTTGATGAAGGCGTTGCATTATTTGCACGTAGTCCAGATGTTTTATCAATTTCAATCTCTTCAACTGAATCAGGCTGTTCAAAATCTGGCGTATCTTTCCCTTTTGATACTTCACTCATTACATGCTGGAATAACAATTTTGCAATGTCATCATCTTCTTTATGAATGTAAGCATTTTGAGTAGTTTTATCGTATCCGGTCCAAACAGCTGCAGTATAGTTTGTTGTATATCCAGAGAACCATGCGTCTGATACACCATCTCCATGAATGCCTTCTTCAAGACTCGTTGTTCCCGTCTTTCCAGCTATATCTAACCCTTTTACAGCTGCCTGCATGCCCGTCCCTTCTTTAACGACGGTTCGTAGCATATCTGTAATCATATAGGCTGTTCCTTCACTCATTGCCTTTTCAGGTTTTGAGGAAAGCTCCATTTCTTTTCCGTTTGGATAGACCACTTTCTCTACACTATAGGGTTCGTGAAAAGTTCCGCCAGAACCAAACGCCGCATACGCTCCTGAAAGCTGTAAAGGTGAGATTCCATTGGCAAAGCCACCGATTGCATAGGCCGGATATGTTTCCTCAATTGAAATGCCAAGTTTCTTTGCAAAGCTTTGAGCTTCTTCTCCTCCAACTTCCATAAATGCTTTAATAGCGGGAATATTATAAGACCATTGTAGTGCTTCTCGAATTGAAACGCTGCCTTGAAACTCGTCATTCCAATTACTAAATTCTTTTCCATTCAATTCAAGTTCTTCATCGATAAACTGTTGATTTGTCGACCATTTAAGTTTTTCTATACCTGGTGCGTAATCAAGAATTGGCTTGATCGTAGAACCTGGTGAACGTTTTAATTGAGTTGCATAATTAAACCCTTTTTGCACGTCGTCTTCCCCGGTTTGACGATTGCCACCTATGGCACGAATAGCACCAGACTGAGTATCAACAAGAGAGATACCTGCTCTATATTCCTCATCGGGGTATTCAACTACTTGATTTGTTGTAAGCGACTCGTCGACAATTTTCTGTGCTTGAGCGTCTAGCGTTGTATGAATTTCTAATCCTCCTGAATAAAGAGCATCTTCAGGGATACCTGCTTTCTCTAAATCATCGATCACTTGATCAATAAAAGCATCGTTCGTTGTAGACTGATTTTTCTTCTCTACAATTGTATCTTCAATAGCGACAGAAGCCGCTTCTTCACGTTCTTGAACAGAAATAAACCCATGTTGCTCCATTAAGCTTAGTACCGTTGCTCGACGATCAGTAGCAATGTCCGGATGTTTATATGGATCATATCCAGACGGACGCTGTGGAAGTCCCGCTAATAAAGCAGCTTCAGCCGTCGTTAACTCTTCAAGTGACTTATTAAAATATGTCTCAGCTGCCGTTGCAACGCCATAGGCTCCCTGACCAAAATAAATTTTATTTAAATACATTTCTAAAATTTCTTCTTTGGAATACTGCTTTTCTAATTCCATTGCAAGGTAAGCTTCCTGAACTTTCCGCTTTACGGTCTTATCAGGTTCAAGAAGCATATTTTTAACGACCTGTTGTGTAATCGTACTTGCTCCTTCTGCCCCAAACCCATCTTGAATATTTGCGACAACGGCACCACCAATTCGTTTAATATCGACGCCATTGTGTTCCCAATACCTTACATCCTCAACTGCAATAAAAGCATTCACGACATGTTCAGGAATTTCATCAAATGAAACAACCTTTCGATGTTCTTTCCCGACGATGTCAGTTATTTTGTTTCCTTCAGCATCAAATAAAGTAGAAGATTGCGGTAAGCTTAATTTATTTCCTTCAAGCGTTGGTGCTTCGTTAATGTACGCATACGTTTGGTAACCCCCAAAAGTTAAGACAAACACCATTAAAAAAGCTGCTGTTAATAATACATTTCGAGTAAAACGCTTCTTTTTCCTTAACCCCTCGTTTTTTCCTTTATGTGGTTCTTCATTCATTTTTTTTCCCATAATAATCCCCCTTAACGTAAAACTCCATAAAGAGGGGTTACCCAAATGTTTCATATTAAAAACATTTATTAAGAGATTGAAACAATTTAGTAACACGACTCATATAGTAATAACGTCTAAATAAGAATTGAGGGGATGAGAGAATTGTCAGATAAACTGCTTGAATGGGGATATCTACTAAGAGATCGAGTCTTAACTAGTAAAGCTCATGAACAATTGAAATCCCCCTTACTTCGTCGAACAGAAAAGTGGTTAGACGACATGCAACGTTCAAAAGTGCGTCTTGAAGGTGATCAAGAAAAGGCATGGTATGAAGTAGCTCACAACTTATATGATGAATGGCGAAACTTGCAAGAGAATACGACCTCCGTTCCGATCGGAGAACATACACTACCTTCTTTGCCATACAAGTACAATGCACTTGAACCAGCAATTAGTGCAAGGATTATGGAGCTACACCATGATATTCACCACAAAAGCTATGTAGATGGATTAAACAAAGCGGAACTCGCCTTACAGGAAGCTAGAAAGAACAATGATTTTGACCTGATTAAGCATTGGGAACGTGAATTAGCTTTCAACGGAGCGGGTCATTATCTTCACACATTATTTTGGAGTGTTATGAGTCCTAAAGGTGGAAAACCGGATAGTGAACTCCTATCTGAAATTCAAAAGAGTTTTGGCTCCTTTAATCAATTTAAGCAACAGTTTACGAATGCTGCGAATAAAGTAGAAGGTTCCGGCTGGGCAATCTTAGTTTGGTCTCCTGTATCAAGAAGACTTGAAATTCTTCAGGCAGAGAAACATCAAAACTTGAGCCAATGGGATATCGTTCCCCTTCTTGCCATCGACGTATGGGAACACGCTTATTATTTACAGTACGAAAATAAACGAAAGCAATATATTGAGAACTGGTGGAGTATTGTTAATTGGAATGAAGTAAACAAGCGATTTGCGAAAGCTCGTCAATTAACATGGAAACCTTTTTAAATTGACAAAATAAAAAGCAAAGGAAGTCCTTTGCTTTTTATTACGATTATGACCGGTATGGTCCATATCCATAAGGGGGGCGTCCTCCAGGATTTCCAGGATATCCATAACCAGGATAACCGCCATAGCCAGGACCTGGGTAACCATATCCTGGTCGCGGCGGAGGATAGCCATATCCACCACCGTATAATCCTGGAATTAGAAAAGCACCTAATAAGCCTCCTGCAAGTCCTCCAGCGAGCCCTCCTGCAAAACCACCAATAAAGGGATATGGCCGCTGGTGAGCATATTGTCTCATTTCATGAGTCACTCTTGTTTCTGGATATTGAAAAAAATTCCCCTGTGAGGGGAGATAATTGTCCATAGGTCTCCTCCCTTTCCTGTTGGCTATCATGATGGTTGCCTACAGTATAGGGTATGAGAGGTTTCTTATTCGGGAAGGGGCATTAGCGGAGAAATTCGAATTCTTAAGAGCTACAACCTCGGCCAATAAACACTAAACCAAACGACGATAACCCCCGACACAAACAAATAAAGTTCCGTTGTTTGTGAAATATACGCAAAATATTCAAACAAGCTATGTCCAATAATAATTAAATTTAGTTGAAGAATTAACGTAACACCGCCCGCAACGGAGAGACCAAATCCGATTAAGAAAGTGAAGAAGCGAATGATCATTTGATTAAGGCGTTTCTTCTCTTTATCATAGCGGCCTGTCCCTCCTTGCTCTTTT
>ENA-ORXC01000504-ORXC01000504.1-marine-metagenome-genome-assembly--contig:-NODE-504-length-27604-cov-5.647655_pt1 | contig 27604 bp, 22 predicted proteins | sample MGYA00237865_ERZ511478 | MGnify/ENA metagenome assembly ERZ511478
AAACCAACGTTGCATTTCTAAAAGATAAAAAGGAAAGTAGAGTAAGAAAGCGTGCCGAAAGAAAAAGATTGAGAAGAGCTAAAAAAAAGAAGAAATTAGTTCAGACAAATCATGAATAATATATGGACACTATCCTTTAAAGTGTGTAAACTTTAAAATAACGAGGGTTGGACTTTTTTTAAAGTCTGACCCTTTCTTCATATATAGTTAAGAACTGATTGAGGATGATTCCCCAATTTCTAACAGGCATAGACCACTTTTTGGTTGCCTCCCTTACTGCCAAATATACTGATTTCATCACGGCATCATCTGTTGGAAAGGACAGCTTATTTTTGGTGTACTTCCTGATCTTGCCGTTCAGGTTCTCGATAAGGTTGGTGGTATAAATTATTTTTCTGATCTCGATGGGGAACTCGAAGAAAACGGTAAGCTCGTCCCAGTTGTCCCTCCAGCTTTTGATGGCATAGGAGTATTTGCCTTCCCATTTGTCCGCAAAGTCCTCTAGGGCTGCCTTTGCCGCAACTTGTGTAGGTGCGTTGTATATAAGCTTCATGTCGGTCGTAAAAGTTTTTTTATCTTTCCATACGACATACCTACAGGCGTTCCTGATCTGGTGTACTACACATATTTGGGTCTTGGATTCGGGAAAGACGTTCTTGATGGTTTGGGTAAACCCGTTAAGGTTGTCGGTAGCAGTGATAAGAATATCCTCTGTGCCACGGGCGCGTATATCTGTAAGTACGCTCATCCAGAAAGCTGCGGATTCGTTTTTACCCAGCCACAGGCCTAGCACCTCTTTTTTGCCATCCCTACGCAGTCCAACAGCAATGTAAACAGTCTTGTTGATTACCTTGGAATTCTCCCTGACCTTAAAAACAATACCGTCCATCCAGACAATAAGGTAGACAGATTCCAAGGGTCTATGCTGCCAAGCAATGATATCTCTAGAGACTTTATCTGTGATTCTTGAAATAGTACTTGTAGATACATCAAAACCGTAAAGTTCGCTTATTTGCTCTTCAATGTCACTGTTGCTCATCCCTTTTGCGTAGAGAGATATAATGATGTTCTCAATACCATCAACCATATTCCCCCGTTTTGGGACGACCATTGGGTTAAAGCTCGCATCCCGGTCTCTAGGTACGGATATCTCGGATTCTCCATAACTAGTGCGGATCTTCTTTTGAGAAAAGCCGTTACGTGCGTTGGATTTAGCACGCTTCTCGTTTTTCTCATAGCCAAGATGAGCATCAAGCTCACCTTCAAGCATCTTTTCGATACCGCGCTTCTGTAATTGCTTTAAAAAACCATTGAGTTCGTCCCCAGTCTTGAACTGCTTTAGAAACTCATCGTTGAACAAATCTTCTTTCTTCATTGTGTGTAAAATTTAAAATTAAACAAAAAAATATCGGGGGTTTAAACCCCCGATATTTTTTAACTTACACACTTAATGAGATAGTCCCATTGAAAGTCATTTATCTTAAGATATGTTTTGCCTTTGTGTCCTTTAAAGTTATCACCTTTCTATTTGTTTAAACGATACACATGAAGATCGTTTGATTAAGTAACTATATAACAGCTTTTAATCTCTTTTTCTTATCTAATAGTAAATCCATCTTTACGGCCTTTGAAAATGGAATGGGAAAGATATTTTTGGTTAATATTTGTCATTATATTAACTTTTTCAAGATTTAACGTGGGAATTCTTGAAACTATTAAGGTTTTATATGTTTCCGCCTAAGCGAAAATCTTTTATACAATATATCCATTTTTGTTTCAAATAGATATCCCATACACTTTAGTCAATCATCTCTTTAATTGACTTCCATTAATTAGCCCATCAAAAGAAGGATTATTTACGTAATTTTTTTTCATATAATTTTTAATATTCTTTCCATTTCTGATTCAGTTGATCTGTGGGAATTGGATGTATAGTTTGTAGTTAATGAAGCAGATAATCACTTCTTCTCAGTTTTATGAATATCATTCTAAGGGTAATAATAGTTTCACAAAGCAATCATCATGCATAGCTTTTGTGCAAAACTGGCGTTATATAATTAATAAACATGTTATAAATGCCCACTTAAACGTCTAACTCTAGTATCCTCTTTTTGTCGATTAAATTCTAAGCACATTATAAATATCTTTTCATGAAAAATTTTTAAGATTAAGGCAAGGAATTTTCATTGTCTCTTCATAAAATATTGTAGTTGGGGATTTTTTATCTCTGCTATTCAAATTACTAAAAAAGATATTTCTATAGTTTATGCTTTCGCGAAAGCGTAACTCTCAATTTTTAAACACTTTTATAGAGGAGGTTTTGACAATGTACAGAAGCTTTGGATGCTAGTGCTCCACTGGCTATAATTTTAATTATTTTCATTCCTTTTACTCATAATAGGGTTTGTACATAGTATTTATTACGAGAATCAAATTAGGCAAGAGCGATAGTAACGGTACCCCGCAGGTCTTAGATGATCTTTTTATTTATGTAGGTATATTTAAAATAAGATAATTATTTATAATGTAGATATCATTTTTATGGACGAAACGTACAAGGGGACAGCGTAGTCTTATAAGATTTGCTCAAGTTAAGCTTTGATGAAATCTTGATATTCTAAGTAAAAACTTTCTAATTTTGACATATACTCGTTGAAGAAGTCAAATACCTGAGGCCAGTGTTTTTTGTTGTGAATGTTTACGTGATCTAGCTGGATATAAGCTCTTGAGATCGTCTTGCCACTTTGTAAAACATACTGTTGATCAAATTGCATATTTGCCGAAATTTCTTCAAGCATCAGATTTTTAAGACTCCATATTTTATCAAAATAATAAGCCCTATCTAGCTCATCGCGAGATTCTGAATCTATAGTGACTAAGGCTCTGTCTGTATCAAAAGCAAATTTGAGTGTAAAGTCTTTTACTCCCGTATTATATAGTAGCCACTTACGAGGGTATCTCTTGCCAAAGAAAATCCAGAATTGCTCTCTGATCTCTTTTGATTGCTCCCGACTAAACATTAAAGGAAGTAGGCAATTATAATCCCTAAAAGAATCACAGCTAGTTTTGAAGCATTGAATTGGTGATTTTTTGAAGATTCAAACAGTATAGTGGTAGATACATGTAAGAGCACACCTACTACAAATGCATTTACATAGCTGCTATATTCTTGCAGAAATATTAATTGAGATTTTAAAAATGCTCCTATTGGCGTCATTAATCCAAAGAGGATAAGAAATATACTTGAATTTAAATTACTCATTGTAGAGTTAAATAGAAAGGCAGATATAATAATGGCAATAGGAATTTTATGGATGACCACCCCATAAAGTAACTCTTGATTATCTGCTATTGGAAATCCTTCAATGACAGCATGCAAACATAAACTTATAAACAGTAAGAAAGGGAACTTTCCTTGTCCATCATGATGCATGTGCCCGTGTTCTGCACCTTTTGAACCAAATTCTAATAGTATTTGAACTAGCAATCCAGCCATAATGTAAATACCTACATTATCCGTGTTTTCACCATAAACTTTAGGCAGAAACTCAAAGATGATTACTGATAGTAAAAAAGCTCCGCTAAATGAGAGTAAAAGCTTAATGCTATTATTTACTATTGGCTTAAAAATAAGCGCAATATTAAATCCAATAATTACTGCGATAATAGGTAAGATAATTGCAAACAAATGGTTAGGTATTTTGCGGTGTTAAGGCGATAAAATTAACGTATTTTTGCGGCATATGAGCGAGACAAGTCAAAACTTTAAGATGGTAGCCAAAACGTTTTTTGGCTTTGAAAATATTCTAGCGGAGGAACTACGTAATTTAGGTGCTGGTAATGTGCAAATAGGTGTGCGTAATGTTTCCTTTGAAGGTGATAAAGGCTTTATGTATAAAGCAAATCTATGCTGCCGCACGGCTATTAAAATTTTAAAGCCTATTGCTGAGTTTAGGGTGATGAATGAAGACGATTTATACCGTCGTATGCAGCGTATTAACTGGCGCAAGTATATGGATGTAAATACTACCTTTGCTATTAATGCAACGGTGAGTGGTCCTACATTTACACATTCTCAGTATATTTCATTTAAGACAAAGGACGCTATAGTAGATAAATTTCGTCGTGAAGAAAATGTGCGTCCTAATGTAGATACAAAGCACCCTGATCTTCGTCTTAATGTACACATACAAGATAACTGGTGTACGTTATCTTTAGACAGTAGTGGAGCATCTCTTCACCATAGGGGTTACCGTACCGCCACAAACATAGCTCCTATTAATGAAGCACTCGCAGCTGGTCTTATCATAATGAGTGGATGGCATGGTCAGTCAGATTTTTTAGATCCTATGTGTGGTTCTGGCACCATGTGCATAGAGGCTGCGATGATAGCTTGTAATGTTCCTGCAAACTTGAATAGAAAGGAATTTGCTTTTGAAAAATGGGGTGACTGGGATGTAGATCTTTTTGAACTTATTGAGGCATCTGCTTTGAAGAGAGTTAAGGATTTTAAATATACTATCACAGGATATGATAAAGCACCTTCTGCAGTTGAGAAAGCAATAGAAAATGTAAAAAATGCACAGTTATCGGACTTTGTTACTATAAAAGAAGAGAATTTCTTTAAGACTGGAAAAGTAGGAAATGACTTTTTACAAATGGTATTTAATCCACCTTACGGAGAGCGACTACCTATTGAAATGGAAGAATTTTATAAAGAAATAGGTGATACACTTAAATCTGGATATCCTGGTTCTCACGCATGGATGATTACCTCAAATATGGAATCATTGAAGCATGTAGGGTTAAGACCTAGTAGAAAAATTAAGTGTTTTAACGGTAGTTTAGAGAGTAGACTTGTTAAATACGAAATGTATGAGGGAAGTAAAAAAGGAAAATACTTAGATAGTGAGGAATAACTGGGTTGCTTTCGCGAAAGCATAACCATTTATTTTTTAAAAATTGGAATCAAATACGAAATTGTATAACCATAACCCACACCTATAGCGCTTCCTTCTGTCAACTCACCAAATCCTGGTATGTATAAGTTGGAGTAACCCTCTGGATTTGTAGCAGTAACCGTTCTTTTTAATTGTGCATTTACACCTAAATAAATATTACTGAACAACTCTACTTCTAGTCCGATTTTGAGTTCAAGCCAAGTTGCATTGAGTCCAGAAAAACGTTGGTTTACATTTCTTGTATCATCCCCAAAAACAGTGTTTGTTGTATAAATAGTATAATTTTCTAGTTCGTGATTAAAGCTAGAAAAACCCGCTCTCAGTCCTGCATAAATAAGATTATTCATACCAAACCAGTTTTCATAGGTATTATAATTAAATCCTGCTTTAATATAACTTCCACTTGTGGTATTATCTATATTAGGGAGGTCTGAGTTCCAAGTTTCATTACCTATCTCGGCAGCTAGATAATAATTCTTCTTAAGTCTAAAATCTGCAACAATCTCTAGGCCTGTATAATTATCATCTAGTAAAGATCTTATAGGTTTAGATATATCAATCCCTATGCGCAAACCATAATAATCTGTTGGTGCAGCAATACTATCACTCTTTGTATTCTCAATAGACGTTTTTTGTGCTTGTACAGCACTGGTAAAAACGCAAAGAATGATACTAGTGAAAAATACTAATATGTGCTTCTGTTTGATCATCTACCGTTGGGTTTTCAATATCTATATTTTGTATCCATGGTCCGTCTTCTCGAGGATCATTTGCATTTTGTAAGTCGTCATAAACTACTCTAAATCCGCATGCTTTATTTACAAACTCATCTGTAATTGCATACGTAAAGCTCAAAACGTCAATATTTTGTTCTTCCTCGTCATCTTCGGCAGTATTTATTGTAAATGAATAGGTGGTAAGTTCATCATTTGTGCGCAAAGGGATGGCGATACTTTCAAGATTTACTGCAGTAAGTACTGAGATGGTATTTTCACCATCAAGAGTAGTCACTGTAAGATTATTAGGTGCTTTTAATAAGGAAGGATTATTAACGTCATAAAATTCAATAACAAGTAATGGGGTAGTAGTTGTAGTTTCTGCACAGATATCATCTCGCTCGCAGGAACTCTGACTAAAACTCAATCCTATTAGTAATATTAAAAGTAGTTTTTTCATATTATCTCTTTTCAAGCAGTACCACATTCTCAACATGATGCGTTTGCGGGAACATATCTACAGGTTGTACTTTTGTAACTTTATAGGTATTATCTAGCAACGCAAGATCACGTGCTTGTGTTGCGCTGTTGCAACTTACATACACTACTTTTTCTGGTGCTATATTTATAATTTGTTGTACAACGTCTGCGTGCATTCCATCTCTAGGAGGATCTGTAATAATAATATCTGGAACCCCGTGTGTATTTATAAATTCTGTATTGAATACCTTCTTCATATCACCTACAAAGAATTCTGTGTTTTCTATACCGTTTAGTTTGGCATTTTCTTTTGCCGCTTCAATAGCATCTGGTACCGCTTCTACACCTATGACTTTCTTTGCTTTTTTTGCTACAAACTGGGCAATGGTTCCTGTTCCAGTATATAAATCATATACTAGCTCATTTCCTGTAAGTCCTGCAAAATCCCGTGTGATTTTATACAACTCATAGGCTTGTTTTGAGTTAGTTTGATAGAATGACTTTGCATTAATTTTAAATTTAAGCCCTTCCATTTCTTCAAAAATATGATCTCTTCCTGCAAAGCAAATCACCTCTTGATCATAAATAGTATCATTTCCTTTACTATTTATGACATATAATAGTGAGGTAATCTCTGGCCATGATTCTTTAATATAATTGAGAAGTAGTTCTCTTTTATCTTTTTCTTCCTTAAAAAATTGAACAAGAACCATAAGCTCACCATTAGATGATGTACGTATCATTAATGTACGGAGAAGTCCATCTTGATTACGGGCGTTATAAAATGCCATATCATTTGCAGTAGCAAACTCTTTTATGCCATTACGTATTGCATTACTAGGGTCACGTTGTAAGTGACATTTATCAATGTCGAGTATTTTATCCCACATGCCAGCAATATGAAAACCTAGTGCATTTCTATCTTCAATAACTTCATCACTCCTAATTTGCTCAAGTGTAAGCCATTTTGAGTCAGAAAAACCAAACTCCATTTTATTGCGATAAAAGTACTGTTCTGAGCTTCCAGCGATGGGAGTAAGTTCAGGAAGTTCTATTTTACCTAAGCGTTTAAGGTTGTTTTCTACTTCTTGCTGTTTGTATTCTAGTTGATATTTGTAATCCATGTGTTGCCACTTACAGCCACCACAAGCATCAAAATGTTCACACTGGGGTTGAGTACGCTTTCGCGAAAGCGTTATAACTTCGGTAGCAGTTCCCTCATAATAAGCTTTGCGCTTCTTTGTGGTCTGTACATTAACTACATCTCCAGGGACTGCATTATTGATGAAAATCACTTTTCCATCTGGCGCATGCCCTATTGCTTTTCCTTTTGCACCAGCGTCTGTAACGCTAATATTTTCAAAAACCTGTCTGTTCTGTTTACGTCTACCCATAATCGCAAAAGTAGGACTTATGACAAGATCTTAATTGATTATAACTAGTTTTTTATTGTGCATTATAGATAAAGAGATATGTGATGTAATTATGTATTTACTGTTGCATAAAAAAAGGCTACCTTAATTAAAAAGTAGCCTTACAATATAGGTTGATTAGTATTTAATCAACCTTGTTATTAAACTTGTTTAAGATTTTTTTCATTTGTTGTCCTGCAGCTTCTCGCCCACCTAGACCAAAACTTAAAACTATAGTGAGTGCAATAGTACCAAGGGTAAGACCAAAGGCAAGGTTGATAATCTCATCTGCAATTCCCATAGTGCTTAAGCCTATAGCTAAGAATATTGCTATAATTGCCATGCGTACAATAGATGCTAAAAAAGCATTTTCTTTTGCAGCCATATTTTTAAATACAATTCCAGCAATCCAGTTTCCTATGACTAAAATTACAAGTCCAAAAAGAATTTTACCTCCATACACATTTACGGTAGCAAGAATTTCTGATAACTGATTAAATTCTAACTTTTCTACAGCTGTAGTAATCCCAAAAAGAACAATAAAGAAGTAAACGATATTACCTATGAGTTTTACAACGTTCAAGCTTCCAGTCATTTTATCTAGCTGTATTTTTTTAAGCGTGTCATTCATATTCATTCCATTAAGAATATCCTTTACAAGGCTACTTAAGAAGCGTGCACCTATGGTAAATACAATAAGTATAATTGCAGCTACTGCAATTTTAGGGATAGCTTCCATAAAGCTAGAGAGCATGTTTGTTGCTGGGACAGAAATAGAATCCATCTCTAGAATATTAAGCGCTACTATGAGTAATGGGATAAAAATGAATATGAAAACAATCTTTTTTAAGATGTTTACAATATCAATCTTGTTAGACATTTTTAATTTTGATAACGATTTGCGTATGGTATCTCCAGACATCCCTACAAATTCTGCTACAATGGTAGCGAGCATGTAACCTATGTAAGCAACTAGACCTGCTCCTACTATTTTAGGTATAAAACTTAAAAAGTCGTTAAGCATATTTTTGAGAGGATCTAAGGCAGATGTAAGCCCTAACCTTCCTAATACAAGTGTAAAAACAAAAATCATCACTAGTAAATACACCAGTTTAGAAATAAATTTTGAAAGTGTAATATTCTTACTTTTAAGTTTATCGTCAAGCCCACTTTTTTGAATAATTTTGGCTGTAAGTTTTTTGAGTAATTTTGCAATAAAAATTCCTACCACAAGTAGTAGTATTGCAACAAGCGCATTGATTAGATAATCACCGCTTGTGAAGTTTCTTAGTAAATCGTTGAGATAGTCCATTTTGATTAATTATTTTAGTTTCAATAAAAATAAGTGATTTAAATGGGAACTTGTTGCTTATAGTAACAAATGTTTTACGTCGGTATAAAATGGTATTTCAACGACATATCGCACTATTTAGAATTGAGAATTATGTACGAGGTTGATTTCTTGCCTTTAACTTTATGTTAGCAATTAGGAATCGTAGATTATAGATTTAAAAAATAATTTTATTATGGCCACTGTTGATCAACTTACTTCACAAGAGGCAATTACATTAGAAGACAAGCACGGAGCACACAATTACCACCCACTTCCTGTGGTTTTGAGCAGGGGAGAAGGAGTATATGTGTGGGATGTAGAAGGGAAGAAGTATTACGACTTCCTATCTGCATATTCTGCTGTAAATCAAGGGCACTGTCACCCGCGTATTGTAAATGCCATGACAGAACAAGCAAAAACACTTACACTTACCTCTCGTGCATTTTATAATGACACTCTAGGGCTTTATGAAAAGTATACTACTGAGTATTTTGATTTTGATAAGCTCTTACCTATGAACACAGGTGCAGAGGCTGTGGAGACAGCTATTAAGCTTGCGCGAAAATGGGCTTATGAGAAAAAAGGAGTCGCAGAACATGAAGCACAAATTATTGTTTGTGAAAATAATTTTCATGGTAGAACGACAACAATAATATCATTTTCTAATGATGAAGGTGCTCGCAAAAATTTTGGTCCCTATACACCAGGATTTATTAAAATACCTTATGATGATGTAGATGCGTTAGAAAATGCTCTTAAATCACATAAAAATATAGCAGGCTTTCTAGTAGAACCTATACAGGGTGAAGCAGGGGTCTATACTCCTGCAGATGATTATATGCGTAAAGCTCAAGCTTTATGTAATAAACATGAAGTATTATTTATAGCAGATGAAATTCAAACGGGAATTGCGCGCACTGGAGGCTTACTTGCGGTATGTGGTAATTGTTCTTGTGAATCTCACTGTGAGAAACAAGAAGATACGTATGCTCAGCCTGATATTTTAATATTAGGGAAAGCACTCTCAGGAGGAGCTTATCCAGTATCTGCCGTGTTAGCAAATGATCATATTATGGAAGTGATAAAGCCAGGGCAGCATGGATCTACCTTTGGAGGGAATCCTATTGCTGGAGCAGTAGCTACCGCAGCATTAGAAGTAGTAAGAGATGAACATTTGATACAGAACGCTCGTAAACTTGGAAATCTATTCCGTGAGAAAATGCAAGCTTTTGTAAATACTAGTAATATTGCAACATTAGTACGCGGTCGCGGCCTACTGAATGCTGTAGTCATTAATGATACAGAAGATAGCTCAACAGCTTGGGATATATGTATGGCGCTACGTGATAACGGACTTCTTGCAAAACCAACGCATGGTAACATCATTCGTTTTGCACCGCCTTTAGTGATGAATGAAGCACAGCTAGCAGAATGTACAGATATTATTATCAATACACTTAAGCAGTTTGAGAAATAGATTTTTATAATTGTACTTATAAAGCCGTTGAGATGAGTAATCTTAACGGCTTTTTTTTTCACAATTTGGCATAAAAAAAGCACGTCGTATGACGTGCTTTTTTTGTTTATTGACAAGTTAATAATTATTGTCCCATTCCAGCTTGTTCCATTTGCTGTCGTTGAAATTCTTCCAATCCTGCTATCCCGCCAAACATTACAAGCATAACAACAATTAATAACAGAGTTAACACTCCTAGAATTAGACCTATAATTGCTATTGTTCTAGCAGTTTTAAGCTGTCCGTAATTATCGTAACTATCAGGTGATAGTAAATATGTTTTCTTGTCTTTGTTTGCTAGAAATAGTCCTATTCCAGATAATAGAATACCACCTATTCCCCAAGAGAAGCAGCAGGCTATGAATGATATAATTCCTAATACTAGAGATATTGTTACATTAGGTAGTTTACGATTTTCCATTTTTTTAATTTGATGTTTGGTTAGTTAGTTATTTTTATGGTGTAGCTAATTATTATGGTAGCTACTGTAATAATAGCTAGCAATATAACTCCTTTATTTGCAAATTTGAAATTTGTAAACTGATTTATCAATAAAAAACCCAGCAATGCTATCAATGGATAGATTGCTGGGTACATATAAAATGCTTCTATAAATTCTCCTTTAAAAAGGAGAGAAATGGATCTTTGAATACCGCATCCCATACATTCAAATCCTAAATACTTCTTATTCAGGCAGGGCAGCATGTATTCGTCCATAGTTACTACTAATTTACAATACTAATCTTACGTCCTTTAGTAAGGCCATCAACCGTTGTAAATTTAACTACATATATTCCTGTTGATAAATTACCTGTTGAAAACGTATATTCAGTTTGTCCTCCAAGATTTACTTCATTGAAAATTCTTTTTCCAGTAAGATCAAAAAGTGACACATCTTCTACTACAATATTATTAGGATTAAAAATTTCAAGTTGGTTATTAATGTTATTCTGTATTATAGTAAACGATTCAAGAACGCTTTCTTCAATAAATGGATCTTGCTCGTTTACCGCTATGTCAACAGTGTCATCTGCTACATCAGTATTATCTGCTGTCTCCTCTTCTGTAGTCTCCTCTTCTGTAGTTTCTTGTTCCTCTTGAGCTTCTGCTGTTGTAAAACGTATAAAGAACCTGTCGTTATAAACACCATCTTCTAGCATCATTAACACTTCTTCATTGAGAATAGAGTGATAAGTTTCTGTTTCCATATCAACTAAGAAGACATCATTATACTCAAATGCTTCCGTGTAGTGTACTGCAAACTTAAATTCTGTTGGTCCAGAAGCTTTTATAGATAAAGGAATCCACTGGTATTCATCTTTTGGCACTGCATTAATTACATAATTGCTCTTTTCTTCAATTTTGAACCCTACATCAGTTTCTATTTCACTTATAGTCTGGGCATCCATTGCGGTGTCATAGCCTTCTGTTGCTTCGTCCAAGAACGCAATACTCATTTCTCTAGAGTATGTGTCATTGACAGTAGCATACAATTTAATGTGAGAAGGTTTTCTTAGTTCGTTTATGTTCTCGTAGTAATTACTAACGCCATGTGCCGCTACCACATTATTATTACTATTCGTTGAGTTTTGTGCAGATCTAAAATCAGAACTATTTCCTTCTCGAACAAAAACTCTTTGTTCATTAGTAAAAGTAATTAGTTCTGGATTTGTGCCGTTCATATCTTGACCAGCGGCTCCTGTAAGCATAAAACCTTGCCCTACTGGTGAAAACCTTCTTTCATAAGATAAAGCGCTTCCGTTGCTAGCTGCATCTCCAGTTGACTCTCCAGTAATATCATAAGTGTGGAAAGTAGCATTCACATAAATTCCATCTCCAGTCATCCCTCCCATAGGTGAGTATGTCCCGTAACCTCCTTCATAATCTACAAGATAATGAGATCCTACCGCAGGATTACTGTCCCAAAAATAAGCGATACCTGTAGTTACCCTTTTCCTGTCTATTGTATGGTTTACAACTTGCCCGTTAGACGGTGAGGTGTAAGAATAAGAAAATGAGCTAGGGTCACCCGTACCTCTGGAATTTTTTATTAAAAAATGATTTAAATCTAGTGCAGATGGGTAAGGGTTTCCCACTTGTGTTTGCGTGTCTTCACCGATGCTTATTTGGATATCACCACTATTAGGTCTACCTCTAAAGTCATATCGCTGTGAGCTTCCTGTATTATTTTGTGGTTGTCCTGTCTCTGTAGAAATCACGGTAGTATCCGTGCCATCAACACCTTTCATTGTAAACCCAGCTCCTGGTTCTAAGTCCTTAATATTACTAATATGTATCCAATCCCCATAATTAAGTCCAGATTGGAAAGTCCATATCCAGTAGCTAGCTATGTTTAAATTACCAGAATCGGTATTTCCATCAAAACCAGCAATAGGATTAGCTGGGTCGCTTAAAGTAACCGTCGTAGGTCTAAAGAATACTTGTGCTGCTGGATTATTACTTTTAAAGGCAAAAGGTCCGTTACCTTCTGCTCGTGCTGGCTCTCCAAAGCCTGCAGGACCTTCTGTGCGTGATAGTCCTACTGGTGAACCCCAAACGTTGTAATCAAATCTATTTACGGTTCCTTCTTGATATATGGATATTTCACCAGTTCCTTTATTATTCTTACTTGTTGTTCCCTCTCCTTGTAGAAGCTGAGCATTATTTCTTAGCATAACATTGGCAATACCATCTGTAGTGCCATTTGCAAGATCTCTATTAGATTCCAGTTCTACATCATTCTCAACATAAATGTACGTGTCATTTACAAAAACGTATGAGGCCTCTGCTGCTGTAGGTTTTACAAAAAGTTGTGCATTTACTGTAAATCCTAGGGAAAGAACTGTTAGAAGTAGTAGATTTTTCATAATTTTAACTTTACACATCGTTATAACTTGGGGTCAAACTTAGTCAAATGTATATACGACAAAGTTAGTAGTACTGGTTTCAGATTGTTATTCGATGGATTGCATACTTTTGCCGATAAAGAACACAATAATTTTGCAATATTATGAAATTAGGAGATCAAGTGCAAGCGTTAGATGATGATTTTGAGGGCGTTGTTATAGCTATAAACGATGAAGAAATTTCTGTAAAAGATGGAGATGGTTTTATCTCTTATTTTCGCGAAAGCGAACTTATTCCTGCCGTATCTAAGAGTATGAGAGCTGCATTTTCTATTGTACCAGATGCTGTGATTTTAGAAAAGGAAGAGGTAAAGAAGCGAAGTACTATTAAAGTAAGCCCTAAAGAACGCAATGCTCCCATGTTTGAAGTGGATTTACATATCCATAAGCTCGTTGATCGCGAGCGTGGTATGAGTAACTTTGAGATTCTTACCGTACAATTAGATACAGCGTCTAGACAATTAGAATTTGCTATAAAAAAACGCATTCCAAAAATGGTTTTTATACACGGTGTAGGTGAAGGTGTCTTACGTGAGGAGTTATATACTATGTTGCGCAGGTATGATAACCTAAGGTTTTACGATGCAGATTTCCAAAAGTATGGTATAGGAGCTACTGAGGTATATATATATCAGAACACAGTGTCTAGTTAAAAGGCGGTGTTATCATAATAGAAACATCACTTGAGGAATAATTACCTAGTAACTGCAGGGTTTCATCTCTAAGTTCTTCTTGATTAACAGGATTAACAAGCACCGTGTTTGTAATAGTAATGTCAAGCATTAAATTTGTGATAAAGTACTCATGCTCTCGGAATGCATTTACAGTAGTTTCAATGGCTATATTAGGATTTAGATAATCTGGAACTGTAGGAAAATCAAGATCAGACTTATCATTATTAGGGTTTAAATCGCTATTTAAATCTTCGTTTCTCGTGAGTATTCCATCACCATCATCGTCTTCATCAAGGTAATCTGGAATGCCGTCTCCATCAAAGTCTTGAGCCATTAGAATCGTATTTCCTTCTATAATAAAGTCTGGTCCAAGTTCTAAAAGTGTAGGGACATTATCACCATCATCGTCAAAATCTAAAATGTCTATTATACCATCCATGTCAGTATCTAGCAAACCTGTAGGATCTTCAACATTAGAAGGAATAAAATCTGCATCGCTTTCTGTACCGCTAGAAAATATTTCTACTAGGCCGTCACGGCTTATAAATTCTTCTTGTACAATAGGATTTGTAGGAGGTATAGCATTACAAAAGTAATTACTAGGGTCACCACTAAAAACACGGTATGAGTATTGGTCTGTCCCAGAAAGCGATACACTATAAGAGGTATTTACTTCTCTTAAAATAGGTAAAGATGTCTCAAACTGTAATGCTAGCGCCTCGTTAGTACTAGATTTTGTTTTAAAAAAAACATAGCTAGAGAGATCTCCTATATTCTCGCAGCGTTGTAACTCAACATCATTAAAATCTAATTCGGTGACAATTACATCACCATCATCGCATGATATATTTAAAAGAATAAGAGCAATTAAAAGCGTGAGCTTCTTCATAGTTATAATGTTTAATGCAAAAATAGGGCAAAGTGTTTGAAATATGCTTTCGCGAAAATGTTATTTACTTTCAATTAAAGCAGCTATTATTCTTCGTTTATAGTTTTAAGTAGGCCTTTGGTATGCAACAACCAAATACATTTACACCGACTTCTCTCGAGTTATTTTAGTTATTTTTGCCTAGAAATCCCTAAAGAATAACGTCTATGTCTAAGGTTTATTTTGATAATGCTGCGACTACTCAAATAAGAGAAGAAGTACTGGATCGTATGATGCAAGTAATGAGGGACGTTTCTGGTAATCCATCATCTACTCATGCCGTAGGTCGCAGTGCTAAAAGTATAGTAGAAAATGCTCGTAAAACTATAGCAAAGATTCTCAATGTATCTGCTGGAGAGATATTTTTTACCTCTGGCGGTACAGAAGCAGATAATCTCGTAATTAATAGTGCTGCAAGAGACCTAGGAGTACAACGTATTATAACTTCACGCATAGAGCATCATGCAGTGTTACATGCCGCCGAAGAAGCTGCTCGCACTCATAATATCAACTTAGAATATCTACCCCTTAAAGACTGCGGAACACCAGACGAAAGAGTACTAGAGGAAATGCTAACTACCAGTGATGAAAAAACATTAGTGAGCTTAATGCACATTAATAATGAGGTAGGTAATATGATAGACATTGCAGCGATAGCACAAATGTGCAAGTCTCACGGAGCCTTAGTACATAGTGATATGGTACAAAGCATAGGGCACTATGAAATAGATCTTCAAAAAACACCTGTTGATTTTGTGGCTGCCGCGGGTCATAAATTCCATGGACCTAAAGGAATAGGATTTGCTTTTGTGAGAAAAAATAGTGGCTTAAAACCTTTAATTTATGGTGGTTCTCAAGAGCGAGGATTGAGAGCAGGTACAGAAGGAGTACACAATATAGCAGGATTAGAAACAGCCATGCAATATGCTTATAAAAATCTTGAAGAAGAAAGCGCTTATGTAAAAGAAATAAAAAACTATTTCGCCGAAAGGCTGCAACAAGAAATTCCAGATATCAAGTTAAATGGTAACTGTGGTAATCCAGAAAAAAGTACGTATACCTTACTTAATGTATGTCTTCCCATAGCAACAGAAAAAGCACTTTTATTGCTCTTCCAGCTTGATATGAAAGGTATTTCTTGTTCAAAGGGAAGCGCTTGCCAAAGCGGGAGTGATAAAGGATCTCATGTACTACAAGAAATTTTATCTAAAGAAGATCTAGGAAAGCCTAGTGTGCGTTTTTCTTTTTCGAAATATAATACCAAAGAGGAGGTAGATTATGTAATAGGAGTTCTCAAGGAATTTTTATTAGAGCGCATTGCTTAAATTAAAATTTTGCAGACATCCTTACATTAAAAACCCTTGGTGTTAAAAAATTAGGAATGGCAAACTGTTGCCTTGTGCTCGCATCTCTTACAAATGTATTTGTAATGGAGTTTTGTCTATCAAAAATGTTGTAGATTTCAAATCCTGCAGTTAGTTCTTTAAAAACATGGAGCCAGTGTCCTTTTTCAAAAGGTTTTGTGGCGTCTGTAAACACATAATTAATACCTATGTCTGATCTAAAGTAGTCTCTCAATCGTGGTAACTCTGTAAACTCATAAGGGTCTGCATAACTAGGCGATCCTCCTGGAAGTCCTGTTTGATATACCATATTAATATACAATTTAAGACTTGGTATACTGGGAGCATAATCTTGAAATAAGAAAGCTAGCTTTAAGCGTTGATCTGTGGGTCGTGGTATATACCCTTGATTATCTATATTTTCTTCTGTGCGTAACACTCCAAGGCTTATCCAGCTTTGTGTACCTGGAACAAACTCACCGTTAAGCCTGGTGTCAAGTCCATAAGCGCGTGCTGTAGCATTATTAGTAGCTCTATATCTTATACGTACATTTTCTAAGGTGTAGGGATTTACATCTGTAAGTCCTTTATAATAAGCTTCTGTAACTAGTTTAAATGGACGTTGCCACATATTAAAACTCCAGTCATGTCCAGCCACAACATGATAGGACCTCTGGGCTTTAACCTTAGGACGTACTTGACCTAAAGAATCTCTTAATTCTCGATATTGTGGTGGTTGTGCATATAGTCCTCCTGAGAGTCTAAAAATCATATCCTTACCGCCATTAGGTTTTAAGCTTATTTGTGCCCTAGGGCTTATAATGGTTTGTGTACTGCTTTGTATTCCTTCACCACTTACGGTCCACTGTTGTGCTCTTATGCCAGCGTTAATCCATACATCATTACTTCCCCAACTTGTGCGCTTGTTGTATTGCCCGTATGCAGAGATGCGGTCTATTTGCACATTATTGCGTGCTCTAATATTTGTAAAAGGTTCCAATGGAGCATTGAATGCCTCAAAAGGTTGCTGGTTTACAAAGTCTACAATAGGTGGCCTTATGGAAAAACCTGCAGAATCTATTACTTCAAATTCTTCTAGACGATCACGTATGTCTTCTCTGGTATATTTAATTCCCCAGTCTATTTGGTCATCATTTTTAAGATATGTTCCTCGATGTTCTATGTTAATAAATAACGCATCTAGATCATTGCGTGCGTGGGTAAGTTGAGAGCCTATACCTTGTGTAAACGCTACTTCTCCTAGATCTTCATCTCCTATATTTGTATTAGGACGGCCTAAGCGATAGTTTGCAAGAATATCAAAATACTCTTGTTCTTGTGTGTGATATGTAGATCCTATTAATTTTAATGTAGTATTTTCATTTAGATGATAGGTCCCTTTTAATGCTCCAAAATAGGTTTTATATTGATCTTTTTCTTGTCCTTCATAAAGTACAATAAGCGCTATGGGGTCTGCTAGTGTCCCAAAGTTAGTCTGCCTTGTAAGCGGCTCATAGTCATAATTGTTTACAGCAATATTTCCAAGGAAGTCTAACTGAAATTTACTGGTAAATTTATAAGTTAGAAAGGTTTGCGCGTCAAAAAACCTTGGTCTAAAATTTGTCTCTGTTTGCTTTGCGTCTACAAGTAGGCTATTATCTCTATAACGCACTCCTGCGAGTGCTGTAAAGCGCCCATCTTTTGTAATTCCTTCACCAGAGATACTTCCGCCTAGAAGACTTGCGTCTGCACTAGCAGCAAAAATTGTAGGTCTTCTGTAATTTATGTCAAGTACAGATGATAGTTTGTCTCCATATTTTGCTTGGAAGCCTCCTGCGCTAAAAGCTACATTTTGAACAAGATCACTATTTACAAAGCTTAGTCCTTCTTGCTGCCCAGATCTTATTAAAAAAGGACGGTATACTTCAATCTCATTTACATAAACAAGATTTTCATCAAAATTTCCTCCTCGCACGGCATACTGCGTACTGAGTTCGTTATTATTGCTTACTCCAGGTAAGGATTTTAAAAGATTTTCTACACCAGCATTTGCTCCAGGAGTTTTTCTTATAACTTCTGGTGAGATCGTAACTACACCTTCTACACGTTGTCTAGTGGTTGTCTTTATAATGACGGTTCCCAGTTGTTCGATATCTGTTTTTAACAGAGGATTAAACTCTACATCAGCATTAACTGTAAGATTAAAGGGCTGTATGATTTTCTTAAACCCTATATAGCTAAAAGTTACATTTATAACCTCGTTAGCCGGTAACTCTATGGTATAAAAACCATTATCATTTGTCGTTGTTCCATCTACTCCATAAGAGATAGTTACTCCAGGAACAGGCACTTTCTTATCGTCAATTACAATGCCTCGCAAGGTTGCTGTTTGAGATATACTAGTAAATGTTATAAAAAGAGATACTATTAAAAGAAGCAGGTAGTTATTTTTCAAGAGGCAGATTTTCTAAAGAAAGTGGTTTCAAATATAGTGTTATTTCCCACATTGTCTGTTACAATCAATTTTAAGTTATTTTCTGTATCTGTAACGACATTATCATTAAAGTCATGAATAAGGAGTCTAGTTTTAGGATCATATTCTAATAAAATATATTTTCCATTTACAGTAGCCCTATAACCTTTAATGCCACTTGTAATATCTGTGATATCAAATTTAAGATATCTATATTTTGACATCCACTTTCCTTTGGTAACATTTATAGGTTTTACAATAGGAGGCTCATTATCTTTTCCTATAGTATACTCACCCAGCGTGCGGGTGCTTATCTGTAGCTTATTATCTTTAATCCTAGTATTACTGTAATATACATCGCCTTTGTAGCTTATCCTTCCTAAGTAGAGCTTATCCCGGTCTTCTTCCTTATAATTTGTAACATCATAAGATATGATAATATTTTTATGTACGGGAATTACATCTTCATGCAGTGTGAGTTTATCACCTTCTGTTTTTAAGTTAAGAAAACTATCCTCATAGAGCGCTCCCTTCGGGATATATACTTCAAATTTACCATCTGTATACGTGTAGCCTTGATCACTGTACACATAATCCTTACCCTCGTTTACGTTTATGGAAGGTAATGATTCTTTTTTTCCAGTAATCGGGACATTTATAATTACATTATTTCCTGCATAATCACGCACTTCTATTTGATATTGATATGAAAGACTATCTACGATGTTAAGTATGCCGTTATCTACTTGTTTTGGGTAGATACTTAAGGGATTATTTTTTTGTATAAATAGTTTTTGTACTCTCTTACGCTTGTCTTTATAGAGACCGTAATCAATCATCCTATTAAGGTATCGAGTTTCTGCAAAAGAGAACCTATTCATGGTAACTTGAAAGTTTTCTTGACCGTTAATGGTAGTCGTTATTGCATAAATCCCGTTTTTGTTATTTGCTAGATCTTGTTGGTCTATAGTACCTAGGGCAAACCCTATATTTCCATGTGCTTTGATATTTTCGGCAAGATAGCTGCCATCAGGTTGCTGTGATAGTCTTACAGAAACTGGATTTCTATTTTTATTTATAGACGCATTTTCCCCTATGGGATAAGCGCGTAGTTCATTAATAGTAGGCTTACGTGTATCTTTTGCAGTGAGACCAAAGAGAAACGGGTTCATAGGTCGTTCATTAATATCTCTTATTTCAAAATGTAAATGAGGGCCTCCGCTACTACCCGTATTACCACTATATGCTAGAATTTCTCCTTGTCCTATTTCTAATTCACCTTGCTTAGGAAAAAGTTCTATCTCAAATTTTTCTTTGTTGTACTGTGCCTTTTTTACAAATTCTTCTATTTCATCACAAAATTTTTGGAGATGTCCGTATACCGTAGTGTAGCCATTAGGATGTGTTACATATATGGCCTTACCATAGCCGTAATGTGATATTTTAATACGTGTTACAGTTCCTCCAGCAGCTGCATATACAGGGAGACCCACGCGTCTTTGAGTTTTTAAATCTAGACCACTATGAAAATGATTACTTCTTAATTCTCCAAAACTTCCAGCAAGCACTAGTTGCCCGTCTAGAGGGTTTACAAAATAGTCTTGTGGTATATCTTGTTGCGCATGTAGAAACATGGTTGCAGCCATATACAGTGCAAAGGAAAGAAGGCTTTTATTCATAAAGGCTTATGTAAATAATACAATAGTAAAGTGCAAAAGAGGTTTTTATAATGAATACGCTTTCGCGAAAGCGTAACAACATTACTCTTCTATAACGAAGCTAGTCTTAAATTCTTGTGATAGCGAGAAATAACCTAATATAAATGCATCTGGCCTGTTGATATTGTCAAAAAGATCAATATTATCGATTCCTGTTGCATTTAGAAAATTTCCTCTCACAGTGGCAGTAGGAGTTTGAAAAGGACCATTTGCTCCCTGCTGGCTTTGTTCTAAAAGGCCGTTCATATAATTAAAAAAATCTTCTGTGGCTCCCATAATACTTATAGTCACCTCATCCCCGGCTTCAATACCAGTGTCTCCCGCATCATAAAAATAAGAGAATTCAAATTGTTGCCCTTGATAAAAACGATCTTCTGTAGGTAAGAATTCATTAAAACCAAAATCAAAAAGGTAATAGTTTTCTTGATCCTCAATATCTGTAAATGCAATAATAATTTCTTGGTCATCCTCATCAAATAATCCTCCATCACCTTGACTAATTGCGTCAATGGGAGAAGAAGGGGCATACGAGGTCCTGGCAATGTAAAGTTGTCCTTGGTAAGTAACATATAATAGAAAATCGCTATCATCTACTAGCCAGCTAGTAACAATCTTATTATCTGATACAGGAGAAGTTGTCGTTGCAAAAGGACGATATAGTCCTGGTGATCCAGGCACTGGCTCATAAGGAGCGCCACTAGCATCATCCTCTTTTCTTAATTCTAGATTATCTATTAAAGCAGGTTCTATGTTTCCAAAAAACGAAGAGGATAAAGAAACTCTTATTATAGCGTCTGTAAGATCTTGCTCAGTATCTATTCTTATAAGAGCGTCTACGATAAGTCTAGGCTCTTCATTTTCTAGATCTACGTCTACCACGTCTTCACAGGATGTAGTGATGCAGAGTAGTATAAGGATGTAAAATAAATATTTCATAAAACTAAAATTTGAAATTATAAGTTACCGCAGGGATTACACCAAAAATAGAAGTTCTAATAGCTTCATTATTCCCAGTTTCTACATTTTGTCTAAAGTTGATTGAGGCAGCATTTCTTCTATTGTAGGCGTTATAAATACTAAAAATCCACTCAGATTGCCATGAACGACCTTCATTTGCGCTAGGAGTTAATGTAGCACTTAAGTCAAGTCTATGGTAGGAGGGAAGTCGTTGTTCATTACGAGGTCCATAGGTAGGAATTACAATTCCTTGAAACTCAAACTGTCCTACAGGAAAATTTGTAGGTTGTCCAGTTTGAAAAAGAAAATTACTGCCAAATTTCCACTTCTTACTGAGTTCGTAGCTTAGATTCATGGAGATGTCATGTGTTTTATCATAGGGTGTATTGTACCACTGTCCTCTATTTATGCCTATTTCATTCTCGTTTCTTCCTGGTGTGCGCTGTTCAGATTTTGAGAGTGTGTAAGCTATAAACCCAGTAAGATCACCATCATTTTTTCTCAATAAAAACTCGAGCCCATAAGCTCTGGCTTCTCCTTGTAATATAACTTGTTCTATAGCATCATTTGCTATAAGTTGTGCTCCGTCAATATAATCTACTCTTCCATCTATGTTTTTATAAAACGCTTCTGTCTCAAGAGTATACTCTGTATCTTTTACTTCAAAGTTTTTAAAATATCCTATAGCATACTGGTCAAGTTGTTGTGGTTGTACAAATTGTCCACTAGGAGTCCATATATCAAGAGGAGTAGGGGAGCTTGTGTTTGATAATAAATGAAGGTATTGTACTAATCGTGTATAACTCGCTTTTATAGAAGTATCATCATTAAAGGCATAAGAGGCAGCAACTCTAGGCTCTAGTGCATTAAATGTGGCGAGCTTGTCGCTTCTTGATAATGAGGTGTCTGTACCTATGGGGTCTTCACTTTTATAAATTAATAGAAATGGATCAAAAGTAACGGGTTGATCATCTCTATAAATGTTTATCTCGTCTTGCCCTAAGCGGGTGAAATTACTATAACGTAGTCCATACTCAACGGTGAGATTTTTTGATAATTTATGTTCTATATCTACGTATGCAGCAAACTCATTTGCATATTTTTTTGTGAGCTGCTCCTCTATAATTCCAGAGTCTGGACCATTAGGTTGTATTCGGCCAGGATTAAATGTGTAGTATAAATTATTAATTCCAGAATATATTTTCATCTTATCATTTAAGTAATGAGTAAGATCATACTTTAGGTTGACGTTGTTAATGCCAGAATTCCATTCAAAGCCTACAAAGTCAAGATCTAAGCCATAAAAATAGTCACTGTAAATAAGAGACGCATTAGAAAATAACTTGTCAGAAAAGATATGATTCCATCGTAAATTACCTACGGCGTTTCCATAAACGTTTTTAAAACTATCATCTATACTAAAGAGATCTCTACCAAAGTATCCAGAGAGGTACAGACTATTGTTATCGTTTATATTATAATTAATCTTAGTGTTGAGATCATAGAAATATGCCTTGTTATCTATGTCAAATAACGGTAAGAATAAATGTGCATAAGATGCCCTTCCCCCTAATAAAAAAGCTGCTTTGTCTTTTACAATGGGTCCTTCTATAAGTAATCTACTTGCTACAGCACCTATTCCTCCGCTTACTTTTACGTTTTTACTATTACCTTCTTTTTGATAAATGTCTAATACAGAAGAAACGCGACCGCCATAACGTGCAGGAATACCTCCTTTATATAACTTCAAATCTTTAATTGCATCAGGATTAAAGACTGAGAAAAACCCAAAGAGGTGCGAGGAGTTAAATATGGTAGCTTCATCTAGTAATATTAAATTTTGATCTGCCGCTCCACCACGCACATTAAATCCAGAAGCCCCTTCACCAGCACTAGTAACTCCTGGAAGTAATAAAATTGCTTTAATGACATCTGCTTCTCCTAATACTACTGGGATTTGTTTGATAGTAGCAGCACTTAGACTATTTACACTCATTTGAGGTTTACGAATGCGCACTCGTTCTACTTTTTCTTCTAGAATAACTTCGTTAAGTAGCTCTTCAGATGGAGTAAGGGTAAAGTTGCGGCGTATATCACTAGTGAGATTTATAGTCTCAATAACATCTTTAAACCCTAGATAGCTTACTTGAATTTGGTAGGTTCCTTCAGGTAGTGTGGTAGAGTAAAATCCGTACGAATTTGTAACTACGCCGTCATTAAGTTCTGGAAATAAAATGCTTACTCCTATAAGAGTTTCATTACTTGAGTTGTCGGTAATCGTGCCACTTAGGGTATACTTTTCTTGACCCAGTGAAAGCTGGGTAACTCCTATAAGAAAGAGTAAAGTAAAGAGCTGTTTCATGTTATAGTTTTGAGTAAAGCTAAGTACAATAAGTCAATTATACGTGTTAAAAAAAAGGAAAGCCTCTTCTGTATGGAAGAGGCTTTTTAGTGATGTTAATACGCTTTCGCGAAAGCGTTATACATTAATCTATAATCGCATTAAATGTTGCACTAGGTCTCATCGCTGCAAATGTTTTCTTACTACTCACGCTGTAGTAACCATCTATATTTTGAGCTTTGCCTTGCGCTGCTTTTAGTTCATTAATAATTTTATGTTCATTTTCTTCCATAGCTTTTGCAATAGGTGCAAACTCTGATGCAAGGTCAGTATGTGCAGTTTGTGCAACGAGACCTTGAGCCCAGTAAAGTGCTAGATAAAAGTGGCTACCACGGTTATCTAGTTCATTTACTTTACGAGATGGGGATTTTCTATTCTCTAAGAACTTAATAGTTGCTTCATCCAGCGTATCTGCAAGAACTTGAGCGCGATCATTACCACGGCTTGTCGCTACATGCTCTAGAGAAACTGCAAGCGCTAGGAACTCTCCAAGAGAATCCCAACGTAAGTGACCTTCTTCTAGAAACTGCTGGATATGCTTAGGAGCAGATCCTCCAGCTCCAGTTTCAAATAAACCTCCACCATTCATGAGTGGTACTATAGATAGCATCTTTGCACTAGTTCCTACTTCTAGAATAGGAAACAAATCTGTATTATAATCACGTAGTACATTTCCTGTTACAGAGATGGTGTCCTGCCCATTCTTAATACGTTCTAGAGAGAATCGTGTTGCAAGAACAGGAGACATGATTTGAATATCTAGACCATCAGTATCGTGATCTTTAAGATAAAGATGTACTTTTTTGATAAGCTGTGCATCATGAGCTCTTTCTTGATCTAGCCAGAATATAGCAGGAACATCTGTTGCTCTTGCACGGCTTACAGCAAGTTTTACCCAGTCACGGATAGGTGCATCTTTTACTTGGCACATTCTCCAGATGTCGCCTTCTTGTACGTGGTGCTCTGTTAATATATTTCCAGCATCATCTACTGTGCGTACTACACCAGCCGCTGGTATTTCAAATGTTTTGTCGTGTGATCCATATTCTTCTGCTTTTTGAGCCATAAGACCTACATTAGGTACTGTACCCATCGTTGTAGGGTCAAAAGCACCATGTTTTTTACAAAAGTCAATAGTCTCTTGAAAAACTCCAGCATAACTACTATCTGGAATTACCGCTTTTGTGTCTTGTTGCTTTCCTTCTGCGTTCCACATTTGACCAGAGGCTCTTATCATTGCTGGCATAGAGGCATCAATAATAACGTCACTAGGAACATGTAAGTTTGTAATTCCTTTATCAGAATTTACCATTGCAAGATCTGGTCTTGCATCATAACAGGTCTGTATTGCAGTAAGGATTTCTTCTTTTTCTGATGACGGTAGTTCTTCTATTTTTGAAATTAAATCCCCAAAACCATTATTTACGTCTACGCCTAGTTTATTGAAGGTACTTCCGTACTTTTCAAATACTGGAGCAAAAAACACTTTTACTGCGTGCCCAAATATCTTTGGGTCAGAAACTTTCATCATTGTCGCTTTCATGTGAAGCGAGAAAAGGATGTTTTTTTCTTTTGCATCTACTACTTGCTCTTCAAGGAAAGAAATTAAAGCTTTCTTCTCCATAAGAGAAGCATCTATAATTTCTTCTGCTAGTACTGGAGTGTTTGCTTTAAGAACGGTAATAGTTCCATCTCCAGCTACATGCTCAATACGCACATTACCAGCTTCTTTAATGGTAACAGATTTTTCATTGTTTCTAAAATCTCCATGAGACATTGTCGAGACATGTGTTTTAGAATCAGCACTCCATGCACCCATACTGTGTGGGTTATTGCGTGCATATTGTTTTACAGGCTTAGGTGCTCTGCGGTCTGAGTTCCCTTCACGTAATACTGGGTTTACAGCACTACCTAATACTTTTGCATATCTAGCACGTATAGATTTTTCTTCGTCAGTTTTTGGTTCTTCTGGAAAATCTGGGATAGCGTATCCATCACTCTGTAATTCCTTTATAGCAGCAGTAAGCTGTGGTATAGAAGCAGAGATATTTGGAAGTTTGATAATATTTGCTTCTGGTTGCTTTGCAAGTTCTCCTAGCGCAAGTAGCGCATCTTCTTGTTTTTGATCTTCAGTAAGGTTTTCTGGAAAATTTGCAACAATACGTCCAGCTAGAGAAATATCTACTAGCTCCATGTCAATATCAGAAGATTTTGTAAAACGTTTTATAATAGGAAGAAGCGAATGCGTTGCAAGCATAGGAGCTTCATCCGTAAGTGTATATTTAATGGTGGTTTTTTCTGTCGCCATCTAGAAGATATTTGTTTAATAAATTTATTAAAAATTACTCGTAAGCCGAGCCTAGCAAATATAGCAAATCACCTTGTTTACTTGCAATGCTTAATCCTTAGAATACTTCTATATTCTTTGTGAATGTAGCGTTTTGTCAGAGAGATAGGCCTATTACTAAGTAAAGAATCTTTGTATACCCCTTTAAGCACATAGATTGGTTATGTGCAATCATGTTTAAATAACGGCATTATGGTTTATCTACGTTACATGCAAGGGTTGCAATTTATAAATTTTATTTTTTTCTTTCTATAAATGAAGCTATTGCTTGATGTTCTGAGTAGACAGCAAATCATTTTTTAATTATAAAATAATCTTATAGTAATACGCTATCTATTATCTAATTATTGAGATCTCACACAAAGTAGTGTAGGTATTGTTATAACTTAATAATTAGCTCTTAAGAGATGTTAATCTTTGTATATGAGGTCGTTTTACTTATTCACAACCTTGCATAAAAAAAGCTCCATCGTTATGATGGAGCTTTTTATTATAATCTAGGTGGAACTTAAGCGCCACGTCTTTCTTTAATACGGGCTTTCTTACCAGTAAGTTCTCTGAAGTAAAAGATACGAGCACGACGTACAATACCTTTTTTGTTTACTTCAATCTTTTGGATTGCAGGAAGGTTAAGTGGGAATACACGTTCCACACCTACAGTACCAGACATTTTACGTATAGTAAAAGTTTGAGTTCTTCCAGTTCCTCTTAATTGAATAACAACTCCTCTAAAGAACTGCGTTCTACTTTTTTCACCTTCCTTAATTTCGTAAAATACAGTAATTGTATCTCCTGCTGAGAAAGTTGGGAAATCATTTTTTGGGATGAATTCGTCTTGTACGAATTTTAATAAATCTTCCATTTTATGGATATTAACATGGTTTTACGTTAGGGCAACATTCACGAACATCGTCAGAGGTTAGCCTAAGCAGGTGCAAGTACTCCTTGCGATATTAATCTTAATATGTAAAAGTAGTAGAGAGGTTTTGCTTTCGCGAAAGCGTAAGTTAAACTTATCTACTTCTTTAATAACAAAAGAACCTCTATAGAAATATAGAAGTTCTCAGTGTATCGTATTAGTAGCGGTATTAAAGTGCTGCTACGTGCTTTGCAAGCTTAGACTTAAGGTTTGCTGCTTTATTATCATGAATGATATTACGCTTAGCTAACTTGTCAATCATAGAAGCTACAGCAGGATAAAGTGCCTGTGCATCCTTCTGCTCAGTCATATCGCGTAATCTTTTGATTGCGTTACGAGTCGTTCTGTGTTGGTAACGATTTCTAAGACGCTTAGCTTCGTTGCTTCTTATTCTTTTTAAAGCTGACTTGTGATTTGCCATTATTGTTTTTTCTAATAATTATAAAAATTGTAGCCCGTAGGGGAATCGAACCCCTCTTACATGGATGAAAACCATGCGTCCTAGCCGATAGACGAACGG
>ENA-ORXC01000505-ORXC01000505.1-marine-metagenome-genome-assembly--contig:-NODE-505-length-27574-cov-3.342765_pt1 | contig 27574 bp, 27 predicted proteins | sample MGYA00237865_ERZ511478 | MGnify/ENA metagenome assembly ERZ511478
TGGAGCAGCCTTCCTGCTTACTCTTCTGCCATTCTGGCTGGAGCGTCGCAAATGAAAAGGCTATTAATCTTATTTGTTGGGATAGGCTTCTGGATTTTATTCACCCTGCCTGTCTCGGCAGATGTCTCCCTGCAGCAGCTGATTGATGAAACTCCGATAAACGGTGAACTGATTCTAGAGAATAAGCAATACGATGGCAATATCGAGATTACAAAACCAATTACGATTATCGGCAAAAAAGATACAACAATCCGCGGCGACGGAAAAGGAAATGTTGTCCTGATCAAAGCCTCCAATGTCACGTTGAAGAACTTAACGATTGAACACGGCAGCCTGAACAGGAGCTCCGACGAGGAATATTCGGGGATCCGCACGATGGGAGAGCATAACCAGTTTATTAATCTAGTTATCCACGATGTTTACCATGGTCTCTATATTAATAGTTCAAAGTACACTCTCGTAAAAAATGTAAAAGTCACCGGGCAAGGCACAGGAAAGCTAGGCAGCCAGGGAAATGGCATCCAGCTTGTGCGCACATCCAATAACATTATTGAGGATTCCACTATTTCCAAAACACGCGACGGCATTTATGTCGAATACGCCGATAAAAATGAAATCCGCAACAATTATGTAAGTGAAACACGCTACGGCCTGCACTATATGTACTCAAACGATAATACTTTTTACAAAAACCGTTTCAATAAGAACACGGGCGGTGCGGCCATCATGCACTCCCAGAACATCGTGTTGAAGGAAAACCAATTTTCTTTTAACCAGGGGTCCCGTTCATTCGGGCTCATCATCCAGACGAGCACCAGCAACACCATCCTGGATAATGAATTTTACCTGAATCAGCGCGGCATTTACCTGGAGCAGTCCACGCAGAACAGGATTGAGGGAAACAAGTTTTTCCACAATGACATCGGTGTGGAGCTATGGACCACGTCCACTTCCCAGGTATTCACGAAAAACCATTTCGAGCAAAACATTGCCAATGTCCTGACGATTGGCGCGGAATCTTATAATCAATGGAATCTAAACGGGATGGGCAACTACTGGGGCACAGAGCTTTCGGTCCTCGACCTGGACCAGAACCAGATTGGCGACTCTCCTGTTGAATATAGATCATCCCTTTACAAATTAGTAGAGGATAATGAACTGGCCTACCTATTTTTAAAAAGCCCGGCCATCAAAATCTATGAAAAAATCAATGAAGTCTTAAGCACCCAGAAAGTGATGGTCGTCGATGAATTCCCGCTGATTGAAAAGAAGAAGGAATCTTCACCATGGATGCTGCTTTTCATTCCGGCAATCGCGATTGCGGGATGGATTTTTACCAAAAAGAGAAGGAGTCGTTTATCATGAACTACATTTGGAAGGAATGGCTTGAACAGTCACGCGGGAAAGGCCTTTGGCTCGGCTTGGCCATGGTCATGCTTACTTCCATCTTCCTGTTGATGGAAGCACGCTCATATCCAGATGAACTCGGATTTGATGCCTTTCTTCTCTCGCTATATGACATGAATATTTACCTGGTCCCAATCTTCGCGCTCTTCATTTCCTCGTTCTCGATTTACCAGGAAAAAGAGCTGAAGACATCGATGATCCTGCTGACGAAAAAAGAATCGAACCGAAGCCTTATGTTGAAAAAGTCCGTCGCGATCCAGACGGTCGTCATCGGCGTCTTTGTCGGCTGGTACTTCGTTCTCGCCATCGCGATGAAATGGTTCCTGCAATTCCAGTTAACCAGCTTCATCTACTTTCTCGTAACGGTTGTCGTACTGCTGTTCATTTTCAACCAACTGGGACTGTTTTTGGGTAACATGGCCAATACGAAGATGCAACTGATCGGCGCAACCATTTTTACATGGTTCCTGTTCGTCTTTCTGATCGACCTGGCATTCATCCAATACGTACCGTCTGTTTCCTATGAAAATGTCACACTGTTCTCGTGGCTTTACTTCCTGGACCCACTGCACACATTGCGCTTTTTCTTGGAGACATCTCTCGGATTATTCTCGCTGAACAATATGTCACGACTGATGGAAAAAATGATCTGGATGGCCCCGTGGAAGTTTCTCTTGATTGACCTTGCCTTCTGGATGATCCTGTTCTTCGAGCTAGCAATCCTGTTCCGCAGCAAGGGGGAAAAATCATGATTGAAATCAAAAATCTCTCACAATCTTATAAAAACAAGCAAGTCTTGAAAGATATTAGTTTAACGATTGAAAAAAATGAATACTGTGCGCTTGTCGGGAGGAACGGTGCCGGGAAGTCGACACTGATCCGGTCCATTCTCGGTTTGCAGCCGGTTAAAAAAGGCTCGATAATGCTTGGAGGATTTCCAAATTCGAAAGGAGACTGGAAAAAAATCGTTTCCTATCTCCCGGAAAAGTTCCACCTCTACCCTCACCTGACTGGCGAAGAGAATATGCGCTTTTTCGCATCGCTCGGAAGTGATGAGATTGATGAAAAGAAGATCGAGGAAAAACTGAAAATGGTTTCTTTATGGGAGGACCGGCATAACCAGGTGAAGGGCTATTCCAAAGGGATGCTTCAGCGCCTAGGGCTTTGCGTCATGCTTTATTACGATACCGATGTCCTGATCCTCGATGAGCCTACTAGCGGACTGGATCCCCTTGGCCGCGAGGAAATATTGCAAATCCTGAAGTCCCTGTCCGGAAAGACCATTTTCATGGCATCACACCATATGGATGAAATCAAGCAAATCTGTACCCATGTCGCTTTCCTGGAAGATGGCAAAATGACAAAATACACTGTCGATGAATTCCTGAATGAACACTTAAAAGGAGCGAATTACAAATGAAAAAATTACTCGCAGGCTTCTTGTTACTGATGGCTCTTCTTGCAGGCTGCAGTTCAGGAACTGATTTTGAGGTCACGTTAAAGGAAGCCCCTAAATATAAGGCTGGAGAAACCTATCCTGTCATAATCGAGATTCTGCAGGATGGAGAGCCCGCTGCCGGACTGAATTTCGTTGCCTATCTTGAAATGGCCAAAATGGACCACGGTACCATCGAGCTTGATTTTGAGGATAAAGGAAATGGTGTTTATGAATCCAGCGTCGAACTGCCGATGGCTGGAGAATGGATTGCCAATATCGAAGGAGAAGCCGATGGCTCTGCTTTTGAACATGTGATTACATTCGAAGTGGAAAAGGAATGATCAGGCATGAAACTTAGAACATTTCTGATACTAGTGCTGATGATTGCAGGTTTGATTCTTGGGGGCTGCCAGCAGGAGAAACAAAACGCTGTGGCTGATGTTAGTTCAAGTAAGCAAAACGCAGAGGAAACCTCGAAGGACGGCTTTCAGGATGATGACAAAGTCGTCACCATCAATGGCAAGGTGCTTTCCTATGAGGACCTGCAATTTTATCAGCTGATGAACAAGGTCGATATCGAACTGAATCGCGCTGCAGACGAAAAGAACCTTGAAGGCGAAGAGCTGAAAGAAAAACTCGCCTATTGGGATGAGCAGCTAGAGTATCATGATAATTTTAACGTGAATCTATCAAAAATGATGGAGCAGCATACCATGTACCTGCTTGCCAGAGAAAAAGGACTAGAGGCAAAAGCTGACCTGGTGGGCAAGACGGTCGAAGAGTTCCAAGCCAAAGTCGCGAAGAACGAAGCGGCATCACAGCTTGTATCTGACTTTCCTGCAGATGCCTACCAGAATCGGCTGAACAACTACTTTACCGAAAAATTGCTCACACTGCAGATTTACGACACCTTAAAAGCCGATGTCTTAAAAGAGAAGCCTGATGCTTCCGAAAAAGAAGTCGCATATGACACGGCCAAGAACTATGAAGGCCTGTATCAATCGCAAATCGCAAGTTTGGAGATCAAAATCAATGCAGCTGAGCGTAAATAGTTCAGTAAAATGGAAAACAGCCTGTGCTCATAGCTAAGGCTGTTTTTGGTTTGGAGGGCTAGACCTTCTCACAATTATTCTGATTTTCCTCAAGAAGCTGTCTTAATTCAGGACTTATCGTGACAGCTTTTCCACTTTCGCGTGTAAACCTGTCACGATTCCGGGGTTTTCTTGACAGCTTTTCGGCTCTCACAACCAAACCTGTCACGATTTCGGAGTTTTCTTGACAGCTTTTCGGCTCTCACAACCAAACCTGTCACGATTACGCGGTTTTCTTGACAACTTTTCAGCTCTCACAACCAAACCTGTCACAATTACGCGGTTTTCTTGACAACTTTTCAGCTCTCACAACCAAACCTGTCACGATTCCGGGGTTTTCTTGACAGCTTTTCGGCTCTCACAACCAAACCTGTCACGATTCCGGGGTTTTCTTGACAACTTTTATGCTTTCTCTCACAAACCTGTCACGATTCCGGGGTTTTCTTGACAACTTTTCAGCTCTCACAACCAAACCTGTCACAATTACGCGGTTTTCTTGACAACTTTTCGGCTCTCACAACCAAACCTGTCACGATTCCGGAGTTTTCTTGACAGCTTTTCGGCTCTCACAACCAAACCTGTCAAAACCTGCACCTGATCAGGAGACAAGGTTTACCCTCTTTTCACCGTAACCAGGTCAGCATACTTCCCTTCAGTCGCCTGGATCAGCTGCTCGGGTGCCAATTCGACCTGGAAGCCGATCTTCCCCGCGCTGACAATGATGGTCTCAAGCTCCTGGGCGCTTTCATCCAAAAAGGTAGGATAATTCTTTTTCATGCCGATAGGTGAACAACCGCCTCGGATATAGCCGGTGAATTTCTGGATGTCTTTGACCGGGAGCATTTCCACTTTCTTTTCGCATGCTTCCTTTGCTGCCTTTTTCAAATCGAGCTCGCTTTCGACTGGAATGACGAAGACGTATAATCCCTTGCTTGCTCCCACTGCAACAAGCGTCTTGTAGACCTGTGAAGCTTCGCGGCCAATTTTCCCCGCAACGGCAACGCCATCAATTTTGCCATCCTTCGAGTCATAAGTCAGAATCTCATACGGCACCTTCTGTGTATCGAGAATCCGCATTGCATTCGTTTTAACCTTAGCCATCCTGGTTCCTCCTTAGTTGAAGGTATTTAGGATAATTTTACCTTAGAGAAGGTGGACGATTCAATCACGTTCTCTTAAGGCTTAGCCCTGAAGTCCGGAGTTTTCCAGATTTCGATTCACATTAACAGCCTTCCTGCCAACGGAAACATATGTTAAACCAGCTGACTCCGCCTCAGCCAGGTCATAGCAGTTCCTCCCGTCAAAAATAACCGGTTCGCGCATGAATAAAGGGAAACGCTCTAAATCATATTGGGCGATTTGCGGCCACTCGGTCATGATGAAGACGACATCAGCTCCTTTAATTGCACCATCCACTGTCTCTGCATAATAGAGCCGGCTGCCAAAAAGGTCTGCGACATTGCCGGAAGCAGCCGGGTCATAGACAGAGATGTCCGCCTGTTCTTCAAGCAGACGGGCAAGCAGCTCAACAGCTGGCGCCTCTCGAATGTCATCAGTATGCGGCTTGAATGCGAGACCCAGAACAGCCACCCTTTTTCCCTGAAGATTTCCAAGCAGTTCGCAGGCTTTATCAAACAGCTGCTGCTTCTGCCTGCTGTTCACCTCGATTACGGACCGGAGGATTTTAAAATCATAATTATAGTAATCTGTCAGCTTTTCAAGTGCCTTTGTATCCTTCGGGAAGCATGAACCGCCATAGCCAATCCCCGCTTTTAAAAATTGGCTGCCAATCCGTTCGTCCATGCCCATTCCTTTTGCCACATCTTCAATATTTGCGCCTGTGTGCTCACAAAGATTGGCCACCTCATTGATGAAACTAATCTTCGTTGCCAAAAATGCATTTGAAGCATACTTGATGAGCTCCGCGCTGCGGATATCTGTCTGCAAAATCGGCCGGCCAAATGGTTTATATAAGTTAGCGACCGCACGGCCCGCCTCATGATCATCTGACCCGACGACAATCCGGTCTGCATGGAATGTATCAAGAATACCAGAGCCTTCACGGAGGAACTCAGGATTTGAAACGACTTTCACCTGAATTTTGTCCTGAATGATCTTCTGAAGCTTCTTATAAACCCTCTCATTTGTCCCTACCGGCACGGTGCTTTTAATGACAATGGCTGCATCACTGGTCAGATTGATGCCTATCTGATCAACCGCTGCCTCCAGGTATTCAAGGTTCGCCGACCCGTCCTCATTTTCAGGCGTCCCAACAGCGATAAAAAGGTAATCCACATTTTTACAGGCCAATTTCGAATCGAATGTAAAACGAAGCCGGCCTTCTTTTAGATTCCGTTTAATCATCTCTTCAAGGCCGGGTTCATAAATGGGACATCTCCCTTCAGAAAGGGCAGCAATTTTACTCTCATCTATATCAAAACAAGTTACACTGTATCCTACTTCAGCAAAACAAACTCCGGTGACAAGGCCAACATAGCCTGTCCCGACAACTGTGATTTCCATATTGGCCCTCCATTCTGTTGCTCTTATTTTATCACGTTGCAGTTCCTTCCTTCGTCAATTAGCTCTATTTGGCAAAAACTAGTTCATCCAGATTATTAGCGGGTAAAAGGAAAAATAGCATGATTTTCACTAAACAAGGAAAAATTAGTTATAATGAAGAATTTTAAGGAGGATTGTTGATGAACGATTATACTTCAAAGCTGCCGCGTTTTCCTGAACCTTACTGGCGAAAAACCGCTGAGTTGCCTTCTTTTCCAAAGCTGCAGGAGGATATGAAGGTTGATGTCGCTGTCATTGGCGGCGGGATCACTGGATTGACTTCTGCCTACCTATTGGCGAAGGCTGGAGTGAAGGTGGCCGTAATCGAGGCAGGCAGCATATTGAATGGAACAACAGGCCATACAACAGCCAAGGTGACTGCACAGCACGGCCTGATTTATGACGAGCTGATCAGCCACTTTGGTGAAGATAAGGCACGCCTGTACTATCAGGCCAACTATGATGCGATGCAATTTGTTAAAAATCTCGTGAAAGAACAGCAGATAGATTGCGATTTCACCGAAGAAGATGCTTATATATACACCAATTCCGACAAGGAAATGGAAAAGCTGTTAAAGGAATTCAAAGCCTACGAGAAGTTGGGCGTCGCAGGAAGTGAGTATGTATCAGAGGTTCCGATTCCAGTTGAGGCCATGGCAGCCGTCGTCATGAGGAATCAGGCCCAGTTCCACCCGTTAAAATTTTTAAAGCATCTGGTGGAGCGTTTTACGGAAATGGGCGGTCAGATTTATGAAAATACAACCGCAGTCGATATGGAGGAAGGCTCCGAGCCAGTCGTCACGACCAGAGACGGGCATAAGATACACTGCAATCAGATGATCATCAGCACACACTTCCCATTTTACGATTTAAAAGGGTTCTATTTTTCAAGGATGCAGGTCAATCGTTCCTATGTGCTTGCTGTCAGTACCGAAAAGGAGTTCCCGGGCGGCATGTTCATCAATGCCGAGACACCGTCACGCTCCCTGCGCTATACAGACTGGAATGGCGAGAAACTGGTGCTGTTTGGCGGAGACAGCCATATCACCGGACAGGATGATAATACACACCAGTATTATGAAGCACTCGAGGCGTTCGCCCAGCAGACCTTTGGCGTAAAAGAAATTCCATTCCGTTGGAGTGCCCAGGACCCGACTACCCTGGATAAAATACCTTTCGTTGGCAAATATTCATCAAGCACCGATAACATCTTTGTTGCCACGGGCTACCGAAAATGGGGGATGAGCAATGGCATCAATGCTGCGCTGCTCATGTCCGATCTTGTTCTTAGGAAAGACAATCCGTATGTGGACGTATTCGAACCACAAAGATTCCACGCAAAACCGGATGTGGCGACATTCGTTGCTGATAATGCCCTAGTCGCAAAGGAATTGGTTAAAGGGAAACTGGATCGGCCTTCGACCAATCCAGAGAGCCTTATTAATGAAGAGGGTGCAGTCGTGACAGTTAATGGAAAGCGTGCCGGCGCCTACCGCGATGAAAACGGACAGCTGCACGTAGTAGATACCACCTGCACCCACATGGGCTGTGAGCTTAACTGGAACAACGGCGATCGTACTTGGGACTGCCCATGCCATGGCTCCCGTTTCTCCTACAAAGGAGATGTCATTGAAGGTCCAGCCGAACTGCCGCTGAAAAAAGTTGATCTGGAATAAAAGCATTTCTTAAAATGATTTTCGAATAATAGCAAAAGCCGCCACTTTAAAACGAATGGCGGCTTACTTATTGTCCAGCAGGGAACGCATTTCCTAACCGGGATATGTTGCTCACAACCGGGAATAAAATCGTTTCAACCGGGAATATATCGCTCACAACCGGGAATAAAATTGTCCCAACCGGAAATATTCTGCTCCCAACCGGGATTATATCGCTCTCAACAGGGATTATCTTACTCCTAACGGGGATTATATCGCTCTCAATATCGCTCCCAAAGGAAATAAACCCAACTAACATGGACTAATCACAATCACTATCCCTTATCCGCTAAAAGTGTCTTATGAATCCAGATGCTTGCCTGCATGCCGTCTCCCATTGCAATCGTTGTCTGTTCCGAATGAGCGACTACGTCACCTGCAGCCCAGACGTTCTCGACGTTGGTCATTTTGGTCCGCGGGTCGACTAACACATGCTTGTTTTTATGAAGGTCGACGCCGAGCTGTTGTGCGAGCTGCGATTTCACTTCATTGCCGCCAAAGGCCATGAAGCCGCGTTCTGAAGTCAGCTCTTCCCCGTTTGCAAGCATAACTCCCCTGAAGTCAGGACCGTCTGCCAGCACCTTTTCAATCGGCCCTTCCACATACGTAATGCCTTTTTCCTTCAATGCTGCCATTTTCTCCTCATCCACTTCTTTGTTTTCATGATTCACATAGGTGAGTTTATTCGTAAAATAACTGAGGGTCAGTGCCATGTTCGCACCAGGATTTCCCGACCCCATCACGATGGTGGACTTGTCCTTCACTTCATGGCCATCGCAATCGGGACAAATATACACACTGATTCCAAGCGTGGGCATCAGCTCTGGAAATGGGGGAATCCGATCCATAACGCCCGTGGCCAGAAGCATAGTCTTCGCCTTGTATGTGTCGCCGCTCTCTGCCTTTACTTCGAATCCATTCGCCATCTTTTCGGCACTTTCAGCCTTGCCAATCACGAATTCCACACCATATTGCTCAGCCTGCTTGCGGCCGATTTCTCTTAAGTGAGGTCCGCTTACTCCATCCGGATAGCCAAGTATATTATGATAGCTCTGGCATATCGCCGACCGGCCATCACCCGCATCCAGCACCATGACATTATGATCATATCTCCCAAGCTGAATCGCCGCCTGGAGCCCGGCAATCCCGCCTCCAACTATTAGGCAATCATACATACCGTCCACCGCCTTCTTAAAAAGTATCATAATAGCATGTTTCCCTTTTTAAAGGTGGTGTAATCCGGTTTATTTCTACTTGAAAATCTACAACTAATTTTCTCAATTTTCCTATAAACACTTGTTTTGTCGAACGCCCCTAAATTACTACTTTAGCACTATGAAATCAGGTATAATGAAAACGAGGTGGATAATAATGACAAATACTGTCGCGAAAAAATCAAGATTACTGCTTTATGTAGTTTTAGCCTCTTTGATTCTATCAACAAATTTTATGCTGTATCGTACATCAATGTTCGGCCCAGTACCCGAGGGTGCTGTCATCGGTTCACTGCTGGACCTGTTGATCATTTTGCCTCTCTTGACGTACTTCATGGTCATCCGCAAAAGATATTCGCTGAAATATATGGGGATTGTCATCTTGGTTGGCTTTGCTGCCGCCTACTTCATCGTCCCTCAGCAGCATCTATCAGATTACCCCTTCCTTCCCTATCTCTTGCTGGTTTCGGAAGGCGCATTCCTGCTGTTTGAGCTATATATAGCCTACACCGTCATCACTAGGCTGCCAAAATTGCTTAAAGAGTATAAGACCCTGGCCAGCCGGAATTCGTTCTTTCTTTTCAACATCCGAAAAGCTATAGAAACAAGCCTGCCAGATCTTAATGCTGCCAAAATCCTTGTCACCGAGTTTTCCATGTTCCATTACGCTCTGTTCTCGTGGAAAAAGAAAGTTCAGGTTGATCACGGCATGGCTTTTACCTATCATAAAAAAACAAGTGTGAATGCTGTCTATATCATGATCATCCATGCCATCGCGATCGAATCGGTTGGACTGCACTACTTCCTGCATAGCTGGAATCCGATTGTCTCCTATATCCTGCTGATTTTGAACCTATACGGCATTCTGTTCATGCTTGCTGAGCTTCAGGCCACACGACTTACTCCATTTTTGCTGACAGAGGACCATTTGTTATTGCAGACAGGTTTTTCAAGTTCGATACACCTGCCTTTGAGCAATATCAAGGAAATCAAACATTACGACGGGCCGGAAAAATTCAGCAAGAAAGAGCAAAAAGGACTTTTTGATGCGAGAGTGCCTGATTTGATCCAGGAAAAGCCGATGTTTGAAATCTTGCTGCATGAGCCGCATGATGTTCATCTCATCTACGGATTAAAGCGAAAAGTGAACCGGATCGTCCTGAATGTCGACGAACCCGATGTTTTTTACCGAGAATTGCAGCGGTCACTCCCTGAGTGATCGCTTTTTTATTGCTACATTTCCCAAGCAATATTAATAATCTGCAGATAAAGGCGATAATCTCTCAAAAAAGAGCGATAATCTCTCAGTTAAAATCAATATTCTCTCGGTGAAACATGTTATTCTCCCAATGTAAGCCCATAATCTCTCACTCAGGTGATATATTCTCTCATTTATCCAAAAAAAGTAAAAACCCAGCCACAAAAGCGACTGGGTTTCATATCTATTAGCCATTATATACTTCTACGATTTTTTCCAACGAAAGCTCAGCAGTGCTTGCATAGACAATGTCGGCATTCTCGAAGCTTTCCTTTGGACCTACGGCAACAGCGAACATCCCCGCTGATTTGATGGCCTGTACGCCTGCTGCGGCATCCTCGACACCGATGCATGCTTCTGGGTCAACACCAAGCATTTCTGCAGCGCGCAGGAACACTTCAGGATGGGGCTTGCCGTTCACGACTGTTTTCGCGTCAACGATGATATCAAACTCGGATTTCATTCCAAGTGACTCCATCACGGTGAACGCGTTTTTGCTTGCAGAAGCCATGCCCAGCTTTAGACCTTTTGACTTGATATCAGAGATCAATTCCTTGATAGCCGGAAGCAGGTCCTCAGGAGTGATATCCTGGATCAAAGTCAGGTAATGCTCATTCTTCTTCTCAGCCAGTGCTTCTTTTTCCTCCGCTGAAAAATCTTTGGTACGTCCGCCAAGCTCAAGAATTTTTTCGAGGGAATCCATCCGGGAAACGCCTTTCAGCTCCTCGTTATCTTCGCGGGTAAAAGTAATGCCCAAATCCTCGGCCAGTGCCTTCCACGCTAAAAAGTGGTATTCCGCAGTATCCGTAATGACCCCATCAAGGTCAAAAATAAATGCTTTTAATGGTGTGGTCATGATCAAACTCCTTTCATCAAATAGTGCAGCTTTAAAACTTCTCCCAATGAGAGAGACCTTCAGGCTTCCCCAAAGATCTCTCTGCTTCTTATTTCAATTTTACAGAGAGCTCGCCATCTGCAGGGATCGTTACGTCTTCTCCGTAAAGCTTCATGGCAAGTTCTGATCCTTGCTGTGTGAGGACGACGTTTTCCTGGTTCACTTCTACCTTGATATGGTGGTCGCGGTAGATGATGTTGAAGCTGTACTGGTTCCATGCTTGAGGGATGAATGGTGCGAATGACAATGTGCCTTCCGCTGTGCGCATGCCTGCGAAGCCCTGGACAATAGCAAGCCATGCACCAGTCATGCTGGTGATGTGCAGGCCATCTTCTGTATCGTTATTGTAGTTATCAAGGTCAAGGCGCGCCGTGCGGTTATACATTTCGTACGCCTTTTCTTCCATGCCAAGCTCTGCTGCAAGCACTGCGTGGATACTTGGTGACAGTGATGACTCATGGACCGTCATTGGCTCATAGAATTCAAAGTTGCGGCGCTTCTCTGCTTCAGTGAATTCGTGGTTGAAGAAGTATAGGCCCTGTAATACGTCAGCCTGCTTGATGAAGCAGCTGCGCAGGATTTTATCCCATGACCAGTTCTGGTTGATCGGGCGGTCTTCTGCCGAAAGCTCATCGACCGTCATCAAGTCTTTATCAAGGAATGTATCGTGCTGGACGAAGACACCTTTTTCTTCATCGTACGGGAAGTACATCTTCTCGATGATTTCCTGCCATTTGGCAAGCTCAGCGTCAGAGAATTCCAGGCCTGCGAGGCGGTTCTCATGGCCGTTCTGCTTAAGGAGCTCGATGACTTCTAGCGTGTATCGCAATGTCCAGACAGCGATACGGTTTGTGTACCAGTTGTTGTTGACATTGTTTTCGTATTCATTCGGCCCTGTTACGCCATGCATCATGTAGACGTTCTTGGACTTGTTGAAGTGGACGCGGTCTGCCCAGAAACGGGAGATGCCGGCGAGCACGTCAATACCGTATTCATGGAGGTAATCTTTATCTCCCGTGTAGTTTACATAGTTATAGATCGCATAGGCAATCGCACCGTTTCGGTGGATTTCCTCAAACGTGATTTCCCACTCGTTGTGGCACTCGACGCCTGTAAAAGTAACCATTGGATAAAGCGCGCCATTCAGGCCCTGCTGTTTCGCATTATGGTAGGCACCATCAAGCTGGTTGTGGCGGTAGACCAGCAGGTTTCGAGAAACCTCGGACTCTGCCGTAGAAAGGTATAGCGGGATTGCGTAAGCCTCTGTATCCCAGTAAGTCGCACCGCCGTACTTTTCACCTGTAAAACCTTTAGGGCCGATGTTCAGGCGTGAGTCTTCACCGTAGTATGTCGAGAATAGCTGGAACAAGTTAAAACGGATGCCCTGCTGTGCTTCATCATCGCCTGCAATCTCAACATCAGCAATATCCCAGCGGCTCAGCCAGCCATTTCTGTGTTCTTCCAATAGCTCATCAAAGCCTTTTAAAATGGAACGCGCAAGCACTTCGCGGCCTTTAGAAACAAGCTCGCCTGCTTCGTAATCACGGTCTGTTGTAACAGCGACATACTTGTAAAGGGTAACAGTTTGCCCTTGCTCAGCTTTCACTTCGATGACATTTTCAACGTATTCTTCTTTTTCATTGACATCGACTTTTGCCACACTGCCTTCGACAACCGTTTGCATAGTTGTCGCTACCTGGAAAGTCGGAGTTCCGAATGGATTGTCTTTCGTCTTCATCACAAGGCTGCCGTTATGTTCTGAAGCATCCCTGCTCACTTCATACCAGAAGTCCTCGTCATAGTTGGAATCTTCATTGCGCACGTCCCCATCAAGGTAAGGAACAAAGGTAACGTTTCCATTATAGTTCTTGGCAGTGACTGAATATTTGATCGCAGCCAGTTCTTTGTCAGCAACCGACAGGAAGCGAATGGCTTCCACTTCTGTTTCCTTGCCGTTCTGGATGACTGTAAAACGGCGTGTCAAGACACCGTGCTGCATATCAAGCTCACGGTAGTAATCGCTTACTTCAGCGTTGTGAAGATCCAATTCCTCAGCATCAATAAATACTTTGATACCGATAAAATTCGTTGAGTTAATGACCTTCCCAAAATAGTGCGGATAGCCATTTTTCCACCAGCCTACGCGCGTTTTGTCCGGAAACCAGACGCCTGCAATATATGAACCTCGATGAAAGTCTCCAGTATATGTTTCTTCATAGTTTCCGCGCATGCCCATATGGCCATTTCCCAGGCCCATGATGCTTTCCGCAAGCCGAAAATCTTCTTTATGCAAGTCCGTTTCGACGATCTTCCAGCTATCAATGCCAAATAATCTTTTCATAGCTTTAATCTCCTTTTAGAAGTTGTACAAACGTTTGCACTATTATATCATGAATTTCCGCAAAAATGATAAAAGCAACGGTGATAATTTTGTGTCATGCTGAACTTATTATTATTTTACTATTATAATCCGCTAAAATACTTTTTCACCTATTTAGTTAGTACATATGTTATAAATTTTCAGAAAACCAATATAATCTAAAAGAACTAAATGAGGAAGGAGGAAACAGTTATGAGCATACGATTTTTCAAAGTCTCTGCGGTCTATTTCGTCATTGCTATCATTTTAGGAATCATTATGGGGATCGCGCATGATTTCACACTGACTTCGGTTCACGCACACTTAAATCTGCTTGGCTGGGTATCAATGGCCCTTTTCGGGACAATTTATTATCTTTTTCCAAGAGCCGGAGATAGCAAGCTAGCCTCTGCGCATTTCTGGCTGCATAACATCGGGGTGCCTGTCATGCAAGGCGGGATTACATTATCCATGCTGGTAGGAGGTGTCATTTTTACCGTCTTTGCCATCCTAGGTTCACTTGTCATTGTTATTGGAGGCATTCTCTTTCTCATAAATGTATTCAAATATGTAAAAGCATAAAGAAGATAAAAAAGTTCGCCATTTAGGAGGCGAACTTTTTTCATTAAGCAAGCTCTTTCTGCTTCGTTTCCGTACCCCAGAAGAAGACGGCGGCGGCACCAATGAGAATGGCTACGCAGAAAATCGTGAATATGGCCGTGATGGTAAGATTCTGCGCTGATAAATATGGGACCATCAGCGGACCGATTATTCCGCCGATGCGGCCAAAGGATGCGGCCATTCCTGCACCTGACCCGCGGATTGTTGTTGGATATTGTTCCGGTGTATAGGCGTATAACGCTCCCCAAGCACCCAGGTTGAAGAATGACAGCAGGACACCTGCAGTGATAAGCAATGCCAGTGAATCTGCCGTGCCAAAGAAATAGGCACTAAGTGCTGTACCGATCAAATAGAAAACCAATACGAACTTCCTGCCGGCTCTTTCAATCAGCCATGCCGCTGTAAAATAACCCGGCAGCTGGGCAAGGGTCATAATCAGAACGTACTGAAAGCTTTTGATCAGAGTGAAGCCCTTCATGACCATCACGCTTGGCAGCCAGAGGAACATTCCGTAATAGGAAAATACGACACTGAACCATAGAATCCAGAGCATGGCCGTTTTCTTGAAGTGTTCTCTTGACCAGACTTCAGCGATGCTCTCTTTCATTGTCAGCCTCTCTTTTTTCGCGACTGCCAGGTACCTTGGTGAATCAGGAAGATTTATACGAAGGTACAGGGCATACAATGCTGGCAGCGCACTAAGGATCAACGCCATTTGCCAGCCGAATTTCGGGATGATGAAGTATGAGATCAAAGCTGCGACAAGCCAGCCTGCAGCCCAGAAGCTTTCGAGCAGGACAACGACACGCCCCCGTTTCTCAGCAGGCACACTCTCTGCAACAAGAGTAGACGCTACAGGCAACTCTCCGCCGAGCCCCATTCCTATAAAAAATCTTAGCAATAAAAAGAAAGACAAAGTGGTTGCCATTGCAGAAATCCCGCTTCCGACTGAGAAAAGCAATAACGTAATAATAAAGACATTTTTTCGGCCAATCCGGTCAGCCAATATACCAAAGACAAATGCCCCGACAGCCATTCCGATTGAATTCACGCTGCCGATCCAGCCCATTTCCTTGCCCGTCAAATTCCAGTCGACCTGCAATGCAGCGATGATAAAGGACAAGATCCCCACATCCATCGCATCGAACATCCAGCCAAGTCCTGCAATTCCAAGCAGCTTCTTTTCCGAAATTTCCTTAGTTTTTTTCATATAACCCTCCTGCACCATTGCTGCGATACAAATAGTTTCCCTAAAATTGTTAGTTTTAACATAATGATTGCGATGCTACTTAATATTACCATGTGTCTTTACAGGAGTCATGATAAAAGTAACCCGTAAATAATTTCAGAGAATAAGCGGACATTATAAATACAATTTTGAAAAGGTGGATGTATCTTGAGAAAAAACAAGCTTGTCAAAAAGAACTCCGTACCCTTTTTACTGCTGGCAATCATTCATGTTCTGCTTTTTTTCATATTTGCCAAACGAAGCCGCCAAAAGAATATTTGGATCCTCTTGCTTTCAAATATAGGAATGGCCTATTTATTTGAGTACCCGGTCCTTAATTTGTTCAAAGGATATTCATATAAGCCATATATCCTCAAAAAACGGGTACACGATCAGATTCTTGGAGCTGTTTTATCTCAGGGATTTTATGTTCCCATTACCGCTACCCTACTGACTTTATACGGGAAGAACCGGTACTGGAAGCTTGGCAGCACGCTGATTTATTATGGTATTGAACGTTATTTCCTGCGTTTGAAAGTTTATAAAGCGTATTGGTGGAAGCCTTACTACACTGTATTTTTCATGAATATCTATTTTTATATCAGCGATTGGTTTTACAAATTGCTGAACGCGAAAAAAGAGTGGGCGCTTATCCTTGCACAATACCTGTCGACCGAGGTGATCGGGGTTACCTTGCTCTATATATCTGCGGTCAACAGGAAGGTCAGGTTTGGCCGTGGAATCCACCATTCATGGCGGGAGCATTTCATCATCGCACCGCTCTATAGTTTAATCCGGTGCATTTTTCTGGTAAAAAACTCTTCAAAACCTGGATTGGTGCCACGCCTCACAATGTTCCTGGGTTCATTCATCGCTGATATGATTCTCGAACGGACCGGCCTGCTGAAACTGCGTTTGAACAAGATTTGGAACATCGCTTTCCATGCAGTCATGACCATTATTTCAAGGCTTTTATATTTAAACATACGTCAAAACAAGTAGAAACCCCCTCTGCAATGCAAAGGGGGAATTCTGGTTTAAGTTAGTTTTTCAAGGATGACTGTCACCTTGAAAAGGTCACCGTCGACTTCTATATCAAGCGAGCCATCGTGGAGATCGACGATTGATTTGGCGATTGCGAGGCCAAGCCCGGATCCCTCTGTATGGCGCGACTGATCACCCCGTTTGAAGCGTTCAAACAGCTCATTCAGGTCTTCGCCCAACTCGTATTTCGTGATGTTTTTAAAAGTAAGCACAACCCGGTTCTGCTCCTCTTTTACAGAAATGTATACCCTCGTATTCTCCAGTGCATATTTCAGGATATTTCCGATAAGATTATCGAAAACCCTCCATAGCTTTTGCCCGTCAACAAAGGCATAAACTGGATGCTCGGGCTGTGACACGCGCATCTGCAGGGACGACTGGCTCAGCTCCTCATTATGCTCCGCCAATGCCTGCTGCAGCAGCTGGTTGAGATCGACCTTCTCCTTCTGCAGCTCGATATTGCCGCTCGCCATTTTCGTCGCCTCAAACAGGTCATCGATCAGTACCTTCAGCCGTTTGGATTTCCGGTCGAGAATCTCGATGTAGGAATCCCGGTCCTCCTGAGCCAGGTCAGGTGTTTTCAATAGCTCAGTATACGTGATGATCGATGTCAGCGGAGTCCTGAGATCATGGCTGACATTCGTGATCAGCTCCGTTTTCAGTCGCTCGCTTTTGGCCTGTTCCTTATGGGAGACATTTACCTTGTTCCTAAGGTCATTGATATTAGCCGCGTGTTTCGCAATCGCAGATTTCCCTTTCACCGGTATGTCCGCACCAAGATTGCCCGCCGCGAGCTCTTCTGTATGCTTTAAAACTTTATTCAGGTAGCCTGCTTTCCTCATGATGAAGATGAAAATTGGAAGGCTTATCACCCCAAAAGCGAAAGCAATGACAATGATATCTCCTCCGCCCGCTGCAAGGACGGCAACAAACAGCATGCCCATTCCAAACACGATACCGAGGATTATGAGCAGCTGCAGCCCAATGCTCTTGACTATGAACGCATCAAGTACTGCGTAATAACTTTTTACCAACAGGCTCTTCCTGGCGTCTTCCTTCAGCTGCTGCCAGTCGTTCCGGTATTCCAAAAGGAATTTCAGCTGGACCCATCCGAATGCAAGCAGGGAAGCGGCAGCTATTAAACTGATAATCAGCTCGATAAGTGATGAGAAAATATCAGAATTGTAATAGACAAATTGTTCACTGATCAGCGTCATGGATAACAATAAGAAAACTCCGGTCAATAACAGCATCACTGCTCTTACATCAATCGGTATCCTGCCATATAACGGCTTCAGGTGTTCAAATGAGCCAAACACTGTTGCCGGTTTCCTTTTTGCCAGGAAATAGCTGATGATTAATGCAGCGATACTGGAGATCAGATACCCGATAAAGAGCATCTGCTGTTTCTGGTAGTCTTTATAATTACTGATGGCAAAGTTTCTGTCAGGTGCCTGTTTCGATAATCCAATTTGCCCCGTAAAATCATGGTTCTGCGTACGCAAAATTTCCTCGGCCACCTCATTATAAGGCATGAAGTTCTCGATATTTCCTGTGTAGGCAATCATGTTTTGCAACGCCGTGTAATCCTGGACAAAATACATCTCTTTATTATTCATAATGTCTGAAACGGAATCATTTTTACCGAGGTTAAGATTCGTGAAGACCGCGTCAGTATTCCTGTCTTTTATATAATATTTGTAGGCTTGCTCAAGGTTTAGGAATTCATGGCGGTATTCCTCCAATTTGAGGAAAAACTCGTCGATGCTTTTTTCCTTTTCCTTCACCACTTTAGCCCTTACATATTCATCGCTATTGAAATTCTCCGTTATATCCGCGACTTTGGCGTCTCTTTCCTTTTTCAGCGCTTCTTCGACAGCTTTATTGCCAGAATCGATCGCCTCTTGAATTTGACCTTCATATTGCATGCCAATGCTGGAGACTTGTTCTCCGAGATTACCGTACCGCATCCGGTGTTCTTCGATTTCTTCTATGGAAACGGTGATCTCCTCTTTCATTTCTTCCTTTGACATCTTATTCAACTCATAAACTTGCAGCAGAGTGACAAAATGATTCATTTGATTGGCATATTCCTCAGATTCAAAGTAATCGCCCTGCATGAACTGACTTCCATTTCCTAGCGCTGAAAATAAACCGCTAATCCCGTATGCAATGAGAAGCACCCAGGTCACAAACAAATACTTACTTTTCGATTTTATATCCAATCCCCCACACCACCTTCAAAAATCTTGGATTCTTCGGATCGATCTCTATTTTCTCACGGATTTTTCGAATGTGGACCGCTACCGTATTTTCGGCGTTGTAGCTTGGTTCCTTCCATACCCGCTCATATATATCGTTGATGGAGAACACTCTGCCGGCGTTCGTCATCAGCAGTTCAAGGATCTTGTACTCGATAGGAGTCAATTTGACTGGCTCGCCATGCGCTGTGACTTCCTTTGACGACTGGTCCAACGTCAGTCCGTTCAAATCAATCACTTTCGCTTTCCCCTCATATGTACCGAGCGTGACATATCTCCTCAGCTGGGATTTTACCCGTGCAATCAGTTCGAGCGGATTGAACGGCTTCGTCACATAGTCATCCGCACCGACCTGAAGCCCGAGAATTTTATCCGTATCCTCGGCTTTAGCGCTCAAGATAATAATCGGGATATTCTTGTCTTCACGTATCCGGAACGTCGTCGTAATCCCATCCTGGCGAGGCATCATCACATCTAGCAAAATCAAGTGAACCGGCTGCTCATTCAGCTTCTCGATCGCCTCGATACCATCCGCTGCTTTAATCACCTTGATTCCTTCATTCTTCAAATAAATCTCAATCGCATCACGGATCTCTTTCTCATCATCAACAACCAGCACATTGTATTGTTCCATATAAAAACCCCCTTCCCATACAGGCAAGCTTCGATATTGTTTATTCTAGACAGTGAACCTTAATATTCACCGACGATAAATCTTAAGATTTTCTTAATAATGGTAAAAGTGGTGTGTGAATCTATTATATATTTTTATGAAGGATGAGAGAAAAGGTAATTTTGAGGTGTTTTACTCCTAACAATGAAGATTTCCCGCAGAGAAAACCGGCTCAAGCTTCTGAAGTTGAGCCGATTGGAGGTAAAAAACATTTTTTTATTGAAAAGACAAGAAGTTTTAGGTCTTTCTTCATTATTGAATTTTTTTATTGGCGGTTTTCACAACTTTATTGGCGAAAAAAATTTTTTATTGGCATTCCATCCTACTTATTGGCGAAAATCGAATTTTATTGGCGAACTGGAAATTCCGGTCGTTTTTTTCCAGTTCAAGCTGGTTACTTGCGTAATGTTTTCTTCCAGTTCAATCCTCGGCTTCTTGCAGAGCACTTTTTCGAGTCCGCCCGCTTAATTGGACAATTCCTAATCCAACCCAATCACTTACGCAGGGTTGCGATCATCCTCCTAGGATTCAGCAGCAAATCCAGGGCGTCATTAATATTTTCTATTACGATATCACTTTTCAACAGTGTTGCCGTTGCGCAGCCTTCTCTTCCAGTTAAAGCGATCGCCATGTCTGCCGCTTCAAACATAGCTTCATCATTGGCCCCGTTACCCATACAAATCACTCCATTAAGGTTACGAACAAACTCCCCTTTTTCAGAAGTGTGGTCATCGGATTGAAGTACGTGCACGTTAACCGGCAAACCGCTGCATTGCCCAGTGACGGATCCATTCGTATCTGCAGTTATGACATGAACCTCCACATCTTTGCTTAACAGCATGATTCTTTCAGCCACGCCAGGAATCAACTCACCGCCAAAAGCAATGGTTCCGTTAAAATCCAAAACAAGGTGGTGAATAGTAGATTGGCCTCTGCCAGGGATGTTCAATGCAAGCATGAATAGTCCCCCTCATTTCTGATAGAATATTGTTATTATACACCCGGGTGGAGGATGTTAGATGAAAAAGAACAGTGTCATACTTTATATTGCTGTGAGCCTTGATGGCTATATCGCCAGGACGGATGGGGCCGTTGACTGGCTGGATGGTGTCGAAGGTGAAGGAGACAATGGATACGGTGAATTTTACAGCCAGGTTAAGACGGTCATTATGGGACATAAAACGTATGAGGAAGTCCTGAAACTGGCCGATGAATTCCCTTATGCCGGTAAAACTTGTTACGTTCTATCACGTCAGTCTCGCGAAAACACTTCTCATGTTTCATTTACAGATGAAGATCCGGAAACCTTGGTTTCCCACTTAAAAAAAGTTTCTCACGGATCCATCTGGCTAGTCGGCGGCGGCCAGCTTGTGAAACAATTCCTTGAAAAAAGGCTAATCGACGAACTGGAGCTGTATATTTTACCTAAATTGATTGGCGAAGGAATCCCGCTTTTCCCTGAAGGTACACCTCCTGCAGATTTCGAATTGACCGAAACCGGCCAACTCGGTCAAATTGCGAGACTGAAATATCTATTGAAAACAAACGGCGCTGGTTGATGTCCAGCGCCATTTGTTTTCAATTTCCTTTCTTCCCAAACTTTTTCGAGATATTTTCCTAGTACTAAAGTAATATAGTAATTAATGGAATTTTATTTATTTCATTTTTAGTATACATAACGAGGTGATGTAATGGGCTTTTTCTCCCGCAAGCCTGATTTTCAAATACCCGCTGATGGAATTGACAAGATCAAAACTATTAGACTAGGCGGAGTTCAACAAAAAATCCTCATCCAGTCGCACTCACCAAAGAATCCTGTTCTGCTATTTTTACACGGCGGTCCTTCCATGCCTCTGCCTGGCATCTCTTCCAGAGGAAAAAACTATACTGTCGCTACCAACACCAAGGACCTTGTTAAGCACTTTACCGTTGTCTTTTGGGACCAGCGAGGCACAGGCAAATCCTATCACAAAGATATTCCACAAACATCCATGACCTTTGAACAGCTTGTATCCGATGCAGCTGAACTGACAGACTTTTTAAGAGAAACATTCCATCAGGAAAAAATCTTCCTGGCAGCTCATTCATTCGGTACCTTGATCGGCATGTACCTTTTGAAAAAGCAACCTGGTAAATTCCACTCCTATGTGGGCATATCACAGATTATCAGCTGGACAGAAAATGACCGTGCGGGCCTTGCCTGGGTGAAAGAAGAAGCCAGGCGTCGTGGTGATTATAAAGCGCTGAATGAACTGGAAGCAGTTGGCGATCCACCTTTTACGGAGGGCTATAAGCAATGGGGGATTTTACGAAAATGGCAGATGAAATACAGTACGATGGTCTACCAGGATGACAACATCAAGCACCCCGGCCTGGCAAGGGTATCCCTTGGCATGCTAACTGCAAAAGACTATGTATTGGCCGATGTGTTTCACTCTTTTTACAGTGGATTCAAGCTGATTTATACAGACGAATTCATCCGGAATATCCCGAACATCGATGTCCAAAAAGATGTGCCTTCAGTTGAAGTTCCTGTCACCTTCATTCATGGCAGGAAAGATGTCCATGTCCATTCCCATTTTGCTGAAGACTATCTCAATACCCTGAAAACGAACCCTGAGAAAAAATTCATATGGATGGAGAAATCGGCCCATCTCTTTCACCCGGATGATACCGCACTGATCGAACAGCACCTTATCAATGAATTAAGTCATATTAAAACAGAGGTTATTAATCTATGAAAACTATTTATAAAAGCCCAGAAGGAAAAAAGCAGATACTTAACCAATATGAAGATTATCTCACCCAGTTCGAATCATTGATCTCAAGGGATTATGTCGAGACAAGGTTTGGCAGCACACATGTACTGGTAATGGGAAATGAAGACGGGAAGCCTTTATTTATTTTTCAGGGCGGCAATTGCATCAATCCTGTCACCCTTTCATGGTTCAGAGGATTGCTGGAGGAATATAAAGTCTATGCGCCTGACACGATCGGCCATCCGGGATACAGTGATGAAACGAGAATCTCCGCTTCTGACGAAAGCTTTGCTCAATGGATTGCCGATTTGATGGACCATTACGGGATTGAAAAATGCGCATTCATCGGTCCATCTTACGGAGGCGGCATCATCCTCAGGCTTGCCGCATTTATGCCAGAAAGGATTCATTGCGCTGTTCTTGTCGCACCTGCAGGGATCAGCCTCGGCTCAAAGCTTAAAATGATTAAGAAAATCCTTGTCCCGATGGTTGTTTATAAAATAAACGGATCTGCCCGAAGCCTGCGCAAAATTGCTGATGTGATGTCCTCCAATAGCATGATGCAGCTGGATGAAAGCATCATCGGCAATATTTTTAAACACACAACCCTCGAACAAGAGATGCCCAAACTGACAACTGCCGAGGAACTGAGAGATTACAGTGCCCCTACTCTTGTCATAACGGGAACCGAGGATGTATTTTTCCCAGGAAACAAAATTTCCCATAAAATACAAGGACTTTTAGGGGACGAACTAGAATTGAAAAAGTACCAAATGGGACATTTCCCATCACCCACACATCTTGAACATATCGACACAGATATAAAGGGATTTCTGAAAAAACATTACTAGGAGGCAATTCATGCACGCAAATCCAATTCAAAAAATCGGCCAAATCGGAATACCAGTAAAAGACATTGAAAGGGCCACTGCTTTTTACCAGGAAAAATTAGGTCTATCGTTATTGTTCAATACGGATACGATGGCGTTCTTCGACTGTGAAGGCGTCCGCCTCCTGTTAACCCTTCCGGAAAACGAGCAATTTGCCCATCCGAGCTCAGTCATCTATTTACAGGTTGCAGATAACAAGGCAAAATATGAAGAGCTTTCAGGTGATGTACAGTTTATTGGGGAGCCGCATGTTGTTGCTAAAATCGGCGATACGGAAACATGGATGGTGTTTTTTAAGGACTCTGAAGAGAATACCCATGCCTTTATGTCGGAGGTTATTTTATAAGGCTGTTTTCGTTACTTTGCGGTCAATAGCAACTAAGTTTGAGAAAAGAGCCTTTTATAAAAACAAAAAGGATACTGCCACTCGCGCAGTATCCTTTTTACTGGATTGCCTTCAATTCATTCTTTTTCAGGAACAGTTCAATTTGATGAGCCGCCATCATCCCTGCCGTACTGTTCAAATGCATCCCGTCGGTGAGCAGCAAGTATCCATTCCGGGCCGATATGCGATCCAGGCTGTAGCCGTATACGAAACGCTCGATGACCGCCTTTTCGTACAGCTTCGTGCTGTTTTTCAGCGACCGCCCTCGCGTGTGCCCTTTACCTTTTAAATAAGCCTTCAATTTTTCGTTAAAAGGTAGGTAAGATACATTGGACACTTCCGCAATTTTTTTGATGACCTCATTGTACTGGTCAATTTCCTTATTCGCTTTCGAGAAAAGATTCTCACCCACTACCGGAAGCGACAATAACCCTATTTTTGCATGTGTTTCTGCTTTCAGCCTTGCCACAATGAGGGCAAGATTCTTTTCGTACACCAATAATGAGGGCTTTTCTAATTGCTCTGCAAGCTTAATATTCATTCTGGCAAACTCAGGGGCTATTTTTGCCGCGGCATCATTCAGTCCCACTAAAATCACGATGAAATCAGGTTGGCAGGAGATCACATTGTTTAAACGCTGCAGAACATCATAAGCCGTACTTCCATTGACTCCTGCATTGATGAACTGATAATCCACGCAGCTGCGCCTCCTGGCTGCGTCATCGACAAAATTGTAGCTGATGTTTCCATGGACGGCGTCCCCGCCGATGACAGCCACCAGCTTCTTGCCTTCCTGGCGATGCCCTTTTTCCAGAAAAGCTTGCGGATTGTTGGAAGGCAGCTGGTTAATCCGGCTCTTCCGCTGAAAATACAGCAATGAACTTACAGCCGCTAACAATAAAAGGACTACTATCCCACCATAAATAAGATCCATATATAACCCCTCTCTTTGATAATTGTATTGTGAGTTATTAATTAAAAATTCTGAATATATATTTTAAAATTATTCGACAAACTGTGTAAAATTCCCTGTCCCCGGTATATTCTGATGAACAAAAAATTTTTCCTGCCGATATTTTCATTATAGCCTTTTATGTTATGCAGAAGACGCACGAAATGATCATAAATTTTCATAAATCAAAAAATTGCTTTGCAACTAGATTTATATATAGGATAAAATTATGTGGTAGAGTTTGGGAAAGGGGATTTTCTGCCTATGCTAAAAGCTAGGTTATATGACTTTTCATTGTTTTTCACTGCTGTCGCCGTGGCTTTTGGATTAGGTACATTTACTATAGACAAAAATACTTTTTTGATAGCGTTATTCATCTATTGGTTATTTTCAACCCTTTATAATCATTTAAGAATTCATGCGCAAAGCGGAGCGATGAAATTTGACTACGGAATCAGCTATAGTCTCTCTTTCGGGATCTTTGCGGGTCCGCTCGGTCTTTTAATTTTTGAAGCAATCTATCGTTTCACAGTCTATTTTTCAAGAATAAGTTCGAAAACTGCCGATGAAAGTGAGCTTTCGGATACGTTCTATAATATAGGCGCCCATGTGTTAATTTACTCGATTGGCTACTACCTGTTTCATTTGGCATACCCGTTATTTGAGGGTATTCCTTTTGGATTTTGGATTTTGATGTGCATCCTTGCTGTGACGACGACGTTGATTTCCTATACATTTCTATCAACGGCCTTTTATATTTTGGGAGAAATCAAGAACTTCCAGCAGGCGATCAAATTCTACAAAGAAAGCAATAACTGGCTGGATCTCGGTAAAACAGCGTTCACGAATGGGTTGCTCCTGCTATTGCTTGAGGAACAGCGCTGGGAAATGGTCGTAGGATTATTCATCCTAAACTATCTCGTAAGCCGTTCGTTTCAGTCAAAATCACAAAGCATTCAGAACAAAATTGAACGGGACAAGTTCGAGCAAATGGCTTATACGGATTTCCTTACCGGTATTCCAAACCGAGCTTATATGGATAAAAAAATGTCCGAGTTAAACCAGACTGGTGAAAAACTCGGAATCGTTGTAGCGGACATCGATAAATTCAAGCTGATCAATGACTCCTATAACCATGCTGTCGGAGACCGGGTCATCCAGCATTTTGCCAACACCCTTAAAACGTATTTATCCGAGAACGATTACGTCTTCCGCAGCGGCGGGGAAGAATTCACCTTGATCCTTAGGGAGAGAGCCTTCAGGGAGACAATCGAGCTTGTGGAAAAAATCCGTCTTGGAGTCGAAACAAGCTCAGTTGAAGTCGATTATCAATCAAGCAGACATGATGTCACCATCACCTCTTCCTTTGGGCTATATTACTTCACAGTAAACCAATATACCTCCATGGAAAAGGGCTATATCTATGCCGACCAGTTGTTGTTGCAATCGAAAGAACTCGGCAAAAATAAAGTCACCTTCAAGGACGAACTTGCCCAGCATGTACCGGTCAATGCTATGTAAAAAGACAGAGAGACGGATTCTCTGTCTTTTTTGTGGACTGGCAGAATTAGGCACGCTATTTATGACCGCTTTTCTGGTTTGGGATCCAAACCTGTCACAATCACGAGCTTTTCTTGACAGCTTTTCTGCTTCACAACCCAAAGCTGTCACAATAACGAGCTTTTCTTGACAGCTTTCCTGCCTTTCACCTCAAACCTGTCACAATAACGAGCTTTTCTTGACAGCTTTTCTGCTTCACAACCCAAAGCTGTCACAATAACGAGCTTTTCTTGACAGCTTTTCTGCCTTTCACCTCAAACCTGTCACAATAACGAGCTCTTCTTGACAGCTTTGCTACCTTTCACCCCAAACCTGTCACAATAACGAGCTTTTCTTGACAGCTTCTCCCCATTTGACAACAAACCTGTCTGAAGTTCCCTCATCTCGTGACAGCTTTTCCCCTTTTGGCACCGAACCTGTCATAATTACGGGATCCCACCCTATTTCCGCGCTTAAAAATGCATAAATAAATCCGCTGATGCTGCTTCGTTCAGCAGCCATTTGATCGGCACTTGTTCTGCCGGATGGATGAATTCAAAATGATCGTTCACGTCCATGTCCACCACATACAGCTGGGCCCCCATTTCTACGGCGATCCCGAGTAGGTCATGAACAGATGATACTCCAAAGTCATTCAACGCATTCGATAAGTATTCAAGGTCTTCGGACGGGACGGAAACATACCGTTTATCCAGGATATTGACTCCTCTGCGGGAAAATGCCAGGATGACATCTGCTCCCGATGACGCTGCTCCTACGGCCACATTCAAGGGTGGGTACGCAGACTCCAATTCATCATGCAAAGCCATTACAACTACTTTTTTCTTTTCCATCAGCTCTACCCCCTCCATTAGTAACTTAGCACTGCATCCGCCTGGTAGGCGGTCTCTAGAAAAGTTGCAACACCTGACAGTTCGGCACCCTCAACCAGTTCCAGTCCATCGGCGATTAGCACGTTCATCTGGCAGCCGAAAAATTTAATTCCTTGATCTAATGCCTTCTGCATTAGTTTTTGCAAATCCATATTGTGGGTTCTTTCCATGATCTTCACATACCGTTTATCCAGGACTCGGGCTCCATCTAAATCAAAGAAAATCGATACCTCGTTCTTTTCCTCAGCGTTTTTGAGCGCTTTTTTCAGAACATAGGGGACATTGGAACTCAATGAAACGAAGTAAACAAATTTCTTATTTGCCATGTTGCTTCCCTTCCTTCAGCTCGTTTATTTCTACAACTAATTATGTTGTCCAAATGAATGATAA